>JADMIO010987883.1_pt1 | contig 81716 bp, 57 predicted proteins | sample 8958161 | NCBI WGS metagenome assembly JADMIO01 (sample SAMN16585339, study PRJNA669376) | soil metagenome | isolation source: Crop rotation soil | place: USA: Cullars Rotation, Alabama | collected 2011
GCGACTTCAAGTCACGTGAATTCCAAGCTTCGGATCCCACTGTGCTGGAAAGGAACATTGGAAACGCAGCCGGCAGGACCCGATTCTTGCCAAGTGGGACAAAAGCATGGCTCAATTTCTGGAAACGGATGCCGCCGGCAATCTCGCTTTCACGCTGCTGCCCAAGGCATTCGGTTTTGGAGAATTTCTATAGATGATATATCCACGCGAGTTTCTGAAGCAGTTGGAGTGCGTCGTAAGCAAGCAAATGTTCGACAGGCTCATCTAAAAAATCGGCAAGATAGAGTGATTCAATGTTATACCGACTGAACTTGCTCTTGTTCGTTCTTCTTAGTGTTCCGCTTGCCGCGTGGGCTCAAAGCGACTTAGTACAAGTCAATCAGGATTTTTCAAACGACCCGCATTGGGAAGGCCTCAACAACCGAGTAGTGGCAGACGATGGCCCGACGATCCAGCAAGATTTCGGCTGGAAATTGACGGATGGTGCCGGCTCGATTGGCGGCACGATTTGGCGGTCGCGCACTCCGGCCTACTATGCGATGAAAGTCGGCCCGCTCACGTTCAACGATAAGCTGTCAGCTTCAGGACAAATTGCGGTGATGCCCGCGAAGCGGGTCGACGGTTTTTATTTCGGGTTCTTCAACGCGGCGCGGCAGGAATGGCGGCCGTGGTCATCGATGGCCGTTCGAATTGGCGATATTCGCTTGGCCGATCCGCTGGCCTCAGAGGTGATCGTCGACTACATGTCGCAGGGCTGGAAAGCGGGCGGATACACGGTCGGCCTCATCCGGGTCGACGGCAAGCCACATCGATGGATTTTCAGCTACGAGCCCGATGTAACGGTGCCGACCGAATGGGCCGACAAACGGCTTCGCGATTACATCGGCGGCGGTCGCAAAACGGAGGCCGAGATTTTCGAGTTGGCCGAGGCCGACGAGCCCGGCATCAAAATCGAGAAGCTGCGAAATCGGCTGCAGGCGGCCTGCAAGATGGGCCACATCGTTTTCCAGACACGCCGCGGTGTCGGCTGGGAGGCGCGCAGGGATCCGCAAAACGTAAAAGGTCGCATCCTGTTCAAACTCGATAACGAGCCGCAACAACCGTACTTCATTGACCTTTCAATTCGCAACGAGCCGGCCACGTTCGACCGGTTCGGCATCTTCAACTTCCAACTCCCCGGCGGCCCAACGCAGTTCGCACTTACGCGACTCGCCGTCAATGGAAAGCAGGTCGATCTCTCGCAAGACCCCGGCTGGGAAGGCAACGGCAATCACAAGAAGTTCGTCGAGCAAGATTTTCACGCGAAACAGGATTTCGGCTACACCACGACAAATTTCGCGGGCAAAGAAGCTGGCGAAATAGGCGGCACGTTCTGGCGCACCGAGCCTATCGATCCGCTGCACGCCTATTATGCCGACGACATTGGCGAGCTCACGCTCGACGATCCAATTTCTTTCGCTGGCCAAATTGCATTCACGGCCGGCGGCACCGATGCCGGCATGATGTTTGGTTACTTCAACGACAAGGATGTGAAGGTTGAGTTGAAAGACGCGGAAAGCGGCGCGCCGATGCCGCAAACGATGGTGCTTGCAATCGAAGGCCCGACGCGGATTGGCTATCAGTTCTCGGCCCAGCTCGCGCCGACGCGCCAACTCGCATCGCATAGCGACGGGCCGATCTTCGTGCCGGACGGCAAGAAGCATCCGTTTACATTCAAATATGATCCAAAAGAAAACAACGGCGTTGGCCGGATCACGATGTGGATCGACGATGTGGTTCACAAGCTGGATCTGACGCCGCAGCAGCGCGCTGCCGGAACCAAATTCAATCGCTTCGGCCTGATGAACATCCGCCGCGGAGGGAAGTACGTGACCGTGTACTTCGACGACTTAAATTACACAGCTCGGCGCCCGAAAGACTATCGGCCTGTGCAGCACGAACAAGCGGTCGTCCACGTACCGTATCCAGAAAATGGACGGAAGTATTGATTCATGAGCGACGTCGTCAAATCGCTGGCCACGCTGATCGTACTGCTGCTTTTTTGCGGCGCCTCGCCGGCTTGTGCTAAACCTGATCGCGAGACGCAGGCCAATGTAATGGTCGAGGTGCGGTTCGACTCGCGAATCGAGCACAAAGATCCCTTCAATACTGTTTCAGTGGACGCCGTATTCACTGCCCCCGATGGGAAGACACTTCGGGTTCCCGCGTTTTGGGCAGGCGGCAAAACGTGGAAGGCGCGCTACGCATCACCCTTGGTCGGTGCGCATCAGTTCCGAACCGAATGCTCCGACACGCATGACTTGGGGCTTCATGGAGTCACTGGTTCTGTATCGGTGACGCCGTACGCGGGCGACAATCCGTTCTACAAACACGGCCCGATTCGAGTCGCGGCCAATCACCGCTACCTCGAGCATGCGGACGGCACACCGTTTTTCTGGCTCGGCGATACGTGGTGGATGGGCCTCTGTCACCGACTCCATTGGCCCGATGATGTGAAAACACTTGCGACCGACCGCAAGCAGAAAGGGTTCAACGTCATTCAAATAGTGGCAGGGCTGTATCCGGATATGCCGCCGTTCGATCCGCGCGGCGCGAACGAGGCTGGCTTCCCGTGGGAAACTGGTTATGCGCGCATCCGGCCCGAGTATTTCGACGCCGCCGATCGGCCTATCGAATACCTGGTCGACCAGGGTTTCTCACCGTGCATCGTCGGAGCATGGGGTTACTTCATGCCGTGGATGGGCGTTGAAAAAGCAAAACAGCATTGGAGATACTTGATCGCGCGTTACGGCGCGCTGCCCGTCACGTGGTGCGCCGCCGGCGAAGCAAACTTGCCGTGGTACCTGGCCAAGGGTTTCCCGTACGACGATCGTAAGCAGGTGGCGCAATGGTCCGACGTGATGCGGTACATTCGTGCGACCGATCCGTTCCATCGGCCGCTGACCATCCATCCGACTGGAATCGGCCGGCTGTCGGCACGCAATGCCACAGACGATCCGGCCCTGCTCGATTTCGACATGCTGCAAACGCCGCACGCGCAGCGCGAAGCGGTTGAGCCCACGGTACGAACCGTTCAGCAGTCGTATGCGGACAAGCCGACGATGCCAGTCATCGACGGCGAAGCGGCATATGAAATGCTGAACGACAGTTTGCCGACGCAGTGGACCCGGCAGATGTTCTGGTTGTGCATGACAAACGGCGCAGCGGGCCACACGTACGGCGCGAATGGCATCTGGCAATGCAACCGCCGCGGCGAACCGCATGGCAAATCGCCCCACGGCGGCGATTACGGGCACATTCCTTGGGACGATGCAATGAAACTGCCCGGCTCGCGGCAGGTTGGGCTCGGCAAAAAACTGTTCGAGAGATTTGAGTGGCAGAAATTTACCCCGCACCCGGATTGGGCGGCCTACGTGCAAACCGACGCGGCTGCGGAGCCAAGCCATGCGCGATGGATCTGGTTTCCGGAAGGCAACCCATCAATTGACGCCCCCGTCGCCAAACGATACTTCCGCCAAACATTCGTGCAGCCCAGCAATGAACCGGCGCAACGCGGCAATCTTTGGATCACCGCCGACGATCGATTCGTCGTGTATCTCAATGGAAATAAGATTGCCGAGCACGCCGGCACCGGGACGTTTAAGTCGCTCGATGTAACGTCGCAATTGAAATCAGGCCGTAATGTACTGGCAGTCGAGGCCGAAAACTTGCGCGCCCCCGTGGCAGCAAATCCTGCCGGCCTGCTCGCCAGCCTTCGGGTTCGCGCCTCCGATGAAAATGACCACTTAATCCAAACGGACAAAGGCTGGAAATGCGCGACGAGCGTTCCAGTTGACGGGAAATGGACGACCGCGGATTTCAATGACCACGACTGGAAAAAAGCGATGGATTTGGGCGAATACGGCTGCCAACCGTGGGGCCGATTTGGCACGGCGGCGTCGTATGGTCCTTACGCAACTGGCATCGCTGATAGGGTGCGCATCATCTATGCGCCTGAATCACATCCTGTTCGCGTGCTGAAACTGCAATCGGGCTCGAAATTCCGGGCTCAGATATTCGATCCGACGAACGGACAATTGAGCGACTTGGGAGCTGTCGCGGTAGATTCGCACGGCGGCTGCGTTGTCAAAAAGCCCGCGAGCGTTGAATCGGACGACTGGGTGATCGTCATCGATTCGAGTAAATAGAGCGAATCGTCCAAATCTATTGCCGCCGAAGCAGCCAGCATTTATGAATGCGCTGGTTGCGAAAGTCTTCCGGAATTGTTTGACGCGTGATTTCACGAATCGAATATCTGCCCGCGAGCGCCGCCTCATCGAGCTTGAATCGCCGAAAATTGGTGCTGAAGAATACAACGCCGGCCGGCACGACATGTTGGGCAAGTTGATGCAGCAATGCCACATGGTCGCCTTGCACATCCCAATCGACTTCCATGCCTTTGGTATTCGAAAAAGTCGGGGGATCGACAACGGCCAGGTCCCATTGATCGCCTGGCGAAAGCCGATCCAAGAACGCAAGGATATCGCTGCGCACAACTTTGTGCTCGGGGCCCGCAAAACCGTTGAGTTTCAGGTTTTCGAGCGCCCAATCGGTGTATGCGTTTGATTTGTCCACCGTGGTCGTCGTGGCCGCGCCTCCCGCGGCGGCGTACACGCTGAACGAGCCAGTGTAACCAAACAAATTCAAAAAGCGCGTCCCGGCGGCCCGCTCACGGACCATACTACGCGTGATCCGATGATCAAGAAACAGTCCTGTGTCGACGTAGTCGGAAAGATTGACGATGAATTTCAATCCGCCTTCGTGAACAGTTTTTACTGCGCCGCGTTCATCGACCCGCTGGTATTGGTCAGCCCCGCGTTGCCGGTCGCGATGCTTTACATACACCTGTTCGCGCGGCACCTCCAATATCCGGGCGGCAGTCCGCGACATCAGATCGAGCCAATCGGCGTGCTGCGCCGGCGAGCGGTCATGCGGCCGGGCGAACTCGGCGATGTGCAGCGCGTCTTCGTAACGATCCACGACAAGCGGCACGTCCGGGACGTCCCGTTCGTACAATCGGAAGCAAGTGATGCCGCGTTTCGTGGGCCAGCGGCGAAAATGCCGGGCCCGGTTGCGCAGGCGATTGGCGAATTCCTCGGCCTGCCGCGTGGAGCTTTGTTGCAAGCCGCCGAAAGCCGGTAAAACTGTTGATGCTTCGCTCTTACTTATGCTCGACCGCTTTTCTTTAACAACTGATTCATCCGGCAACTCAGTCACTTTAATTGAATCGTCTGCATCCTCCGTGTCCGCAATTGGCTCTGACTCGCCAGCTCTTTGGCGCGGCGGGCGCGGGCCGTGAAATTGGTAATATGTACATTCGATCGGACCGTTATAGAGTTTGCGTCGCCGCGTCGCTTCTTGTCCGACGAGCTCTTCGAGGTCAGTGCGCGATGAGAGAATGTAATGCGACCAGGTTGGCAACCGCCGCAGCACGAGCGGGAACGAGCGATAAAGCTCGACGATCTCGCGGTCGTCTCCCATCCGCTCGCCGTACGGCGGGTTAGTAATGATGCAGCCGTACTCGGCCTTCGCGCGCAATTCACTGAATGGCCGCTGTTGCCAATGAATGTCGTCGACAACGCCCGCTTGCTGTGCGTGGTAGCGCGCGAGGCTGAGTGTCTCGCCATCGATGTCGTACGCGAGAAGCCGCTCCTCGAGTGCGGGACGGATCGCGTCGCGGGCCTCTTCGCGAGCCTGTTTCCAAAGATTGGCGTCGAACACCGGCCAGGCCTCACATGCGAACTCGCGATTCAGTCCCGGAGCGATGTTGCGGCCCATCATCGCCGCCTCGATCGGAATCGTGCCGGTTCCGCAAAACGGATCGGTCAGCACACGGCCCGGCCGCCAGAAACTCAATTGCACCATTGCGGCCGCGAGCGTTTCGCGAAGCTGAGCCTCGCCAACCAGTCGCCGGTAGCCGCGTTTGTGCAGCCCGGTGCCTGTCGTATCGAGTGTGAGCGTCGCCACGTCGTCGCGAAGGCTGATTTCAATCGCGTATCGCGCGCCGGTCTCGGGCAGATGCTCGGCGTGATGTGCTGCGCGCAGTCGCTCGACGATTGCGCGTTTCACCGATCGCTGCAAAGCGGGAACGCTCGTAAGCTGAGATCTGTGCGACCGGCCACTGACGGGAAATTCCGCGTCAGGCGGCAACCACTCTTCCCACGGCAGCGCTTTGGTGCCTTCGAAAAGTGCGTCGAAGTCGGCCGCCGGAAACGTGCTGATGCGGATCAGGATACGTTCGGCAACGCGGAGCCAGAGATTCGTCCGGCAGATGGCGGAAAAGTCGCCGCGAAACAACAGCCGCCCGGGTGTAACCGTCCGCGCCTCGTATCCGAGCGCCGCAAGCTCGCGTTTCACGACCGCCTCGGTGCCCGCGGCTGCCGTGGCGATCAGCTCGAACGGCAATTCGCTGCCCGATTGTTCACTGTCCCTTGCGGTCATCGTCGTCAACGATTCTCAAACACGACGAGGTCATCGTCGCCGAGCGGCATGGTGAACCGTACGACATATCGAAAACCATCTGCTTGCTGCGACGCCGAGGCAGCGCCGGTTTCAAACTTCACTGGACCATGCTCCAACGATTTTACCGCCGCCACTTCATTGCGCATTGGGATCTCGACCTTCAACGAGTCGACCGGCTTGTAAGTAAAGTTGGCCAGAACGAGGGCTGTGCCGGTCGGCGCCTCGTAGATGCCCGCTTCGACAACAGCCTCGGAGAGATTTACAAGTCTCGCCGCGCCAGCTTCGTTTGCAAAACGCGTGAGAACTTGCCGCTCGTTTGCCGGCCATTTTTCCGTCAAAGCGGTCGCGGCAAATTTCGCGTCTTTGATGTAACCGATGCCAGGTGTCGTCGCGAAATACACGGTCCTTCCTTTGCCAAAATGGTTTTCGACAACAGCCGGCTTACCATCTTTTTCGAACGTAGCCTTCACCTCGCCGCCGCGCGGCTGCACGGTTGCACGAACGCCGACCACGCCGGTCTCGCCGTCTTCCGATTTCACTTTGTCACGGTACGCAATCTCATTCAACCGAGCGCGCTCGCGATATTCACCCGGCTGGCAGTCGGCCGACAGCTTCGAATCGATGCCAAAGACTTCTGCCAGCGCAGTCGTCGGCTCGCCAAACTCGTTGCGGCTACCCGCGGCGCACGTGCCCACAACCGTACCACCGTCCTGCACCCACTGTTTGATTGAATCCGCCGCACCCGCACTGATGCATGGATCAGCCGTGTAGAGCACCCGATAGTCTTTCAACCGCCCGGCCGTCACGTCCTCTTCTGTTATCATGTCGACGAGATACTGATCGTGAACGAGCGCGAGATAAAGCCCCCGTCGATCGAGCATGTGCGCGTATCCGAACGGCTGCCAGTAATCAGACGAGATACTGTATAGGAGCGCGACGCGCGTCGGCCGCGGCTTGCCGGGCCCGATAATCGGCTCGCCCATCTCTAGCATTCGCGATAGCCGTGCCACGCCGGGATAGCTGCCCGGTTGATCGGACCAGTAGTTTTCGGTGCTCAGACACGTCGGGCCGTATGTCCAATAATAAAAATTCTTCGACCCCTGGCAGAGCGCGCTCGCGGCCTTGAGCCGGAAATTGCGCTCGTCGCTCACCGTGATCCACATCTGGGTCGGCTGCTCGCCTCGGCTCGCGCTGCGAATTATCGCGGCTTGAAAACCGAGCAACTGAAAACCTTCCCACGTGAATTGCGGGCCGTACATGAACTGCAGCCCAAGCCAGTCTTCGAGGCCGACGATGTCGAGCGCTCTTCGCCGGCCGATGTCGAACCAGTCGGCCGCCAACGCCCAGTTCTGCCACGGCGTGTTTTTCTGGTCCATCCCCATGCCCAGGCCAGTGCCCCCAAAGTACGGATGATCGGCGAGCAACGAGGCACCTTGCGGACCGGGACCAAGCTCTTTGTGGAGATCCTCGGTGTTCCAAATTAGCCGGTCGGTCGTGGACTGCTGACAAAAGCGGCACGAGTAATAGAATACCCGTCGCGCAGCTGCCTCATTCTTCTTCATCCGCTCGCGCAGAACATCGGGGTCGTTAATCGGCACGACCTCATCCAAGTTGGTCACGCCCAGCGAATCCGGCGCAATTTTCTTCTCTTTCAACCAGGCGCGGAATCGGCGAATGGCGCCTTCGTCCTTTTCAATTGTCCGCGAGCCGATCTCGTCCTGATAGTAAAAAGGCGACCCGCGCTCCAACGTTGGCTTTAAAGTCGGGCCGAGCTTCTTCCAGACTGCCCGCACGGCTTCGCGATCGCTCTCGGGACCAAGCAGGATGTCGAACGACGCACTCGCCGGCCGGAAATACGGAAATTGAGAACGCATATCCGCTGGCACGTTAGCCACATTGAAGCCAAGCAGCGACAAAATTCTGACTTCCTTAAGATGCAATTCCTTACGTTGCGTTCCCCAAAACGTAGTTTGTAGCAGCAGATCTTTCGGCGCGTGGCGCTCGCCGCCGGTGGCATCCGTTGCCCAGCGAAGTCGGCGCTCGGTCATTTCGGTTGCGGTTTCGAGTTGCGACGCATCGGCAGCCAGGTTGGGCGAAACCAGAAAACTGGTCAGGTCACCCTCGAAATTCTCATTCCAGCGTTTGACGATTTTGTCGGCAGAGGGAGCGGTGGCCAATTCGATGTCTAAATTCCGGCGTGAAGATTCCGGATCCGTCACCGTCCGCACGATGACGTTCGGGAACTCGGCGACACCACCCGCAAGGTTCAGCCGTCCGTGCAAATTCTTGCCCGCATGCTTGCCAAGATCGAACCACTCGGTGAACTGCCCCGCGGCAACGCGTGCCTTAGGGTCCTTTTTTGCCGCTGCCGGAATATCGGCTTGTGGCAAATACCAGTTTGCCTGATGGATGCAACCGCTCAGCTCGATGTAATATTTCGACTCTTCTGGCTCGCGAAGGCGAAACCGGACAAACACGCCGTCGTTTGCGTAGAGAAAGGAACTTGCAAGCAGCAGCCACAAAGTTGCAATGCAACAGGTTAATTTAGCGATTCTCATTGGTACTCCGCTGGTGGATTCCATGCGGCATGATAAGCACCTTGCCGCCTGTCATATTTTTAACGTACTGATTCAGCCCATCGGCCACTTCGTCGAGTGTCACACGACGTTGAATGGCCGTCGCAATTCGCCCGTCGATGATCATCCGTTGCAGACGGCCGGCATCACGAAAGATGCCAAGCGCGCCGCGCCGCTTGAGCCACTTGCCTAGATAGAAACCGGTCAATGTTTTCTCATGGAAGATGAGGCCAATCGGATCGATGTTGCCACACGCTTCCTCCGATAGTCCGCCGTAGACGTACGCCGTCGATCGCGGGGGCATCGCGTTGAGAACCGTACCGGTCATGTCGCCGGCGATTGCTTCAAATGCGGCCGTCGCACGTAGGCGACCGGCTAGCGCTTTCAACTCGGCAGCAAAATCCTCCCGCGACGAATTCAGCACGTGCTTTGCGCCAAGCGACCGAAGCAACTCGACTTGTTCATCGCGCCGCACAACATTGATCAACGGATAATCCAAGTCGGCCGCCATCGCGATCATCATTCGCCCGAGCTGGCTCGCACCGGCCGTGTGAATTGCGGCCAAACTGCCGGCGCTCCGCGCGGTTTGAAGCAGCCCCATCGCGGTAAGCGGGTTAATAATGAGACCGGCCCCCTGCTCCGTCGGCACGTCAGCCTTCAGCGGAATGCAGTTATCGGCATCCGCCACGAAGTACTCAGCCCACGTGCCGCCGCGATCGCCCAGCAGCGCGCATGCGACGCGCTTTCCAGATAGCCATCGCGCGAGCAGGCCGCCGCCGGTGGCAACCACGGTGCCGGCGCCCTCCCAGCCAGGGACCGTGGGTAGCGTTTTCAGCGTGCCGTATTTACCCTGTAGAAGAAGTAAGTCGGACGGATTGCACGGCGACGCGGCGATTTTGACCAGCACCTGGCCGCGGCCCGGCTTTGGCACAGGCCGCTCCTGCACCGTGAGCCGTGCGATCGCTTCCGCCACGTCTTCGCGGTACTCGCTGAGCACCACGGCTCGCATTTTTTCCGGCACTTGTTCGGCCATGTTCCACCGATTGTACAAGAAATTTTTCGTGATCGTAAGGAAGTGCCCAGAGCGGCGGCTACGATGTCGCGGTATGCTAGATGCAATTCATCACGCTCACTTCTCAGTTATCAGGGTAGAACATGCGCATTAGAAATGTCATTGTCATACTGTTATTGCTGTGTGCCGGCTCGGCGTGGGCCGAAACATCGACCGTGTGGATTGGAATGTCGACGCCGACCAACGGTGCACGCGAAGGAATCTATCGCTCGACGCTCGATGTCGACAAGGGAACACTCACGCGCCCGACTCTTGCGGCCGAGATCCGCATGCCCGAGTTTCTCGCGCTCGATCCCAGCGGCAAGCGGCTGTATGCCGCCTGTATGTTGCCGAATGGTGAAGGCGGTGTTGCCGGATACGAAATCTCGGACGACTCGCGGTCACTTCGCCTCATCAATACGATGCCAACGGGCGGCGGGGAGTCGTGTCACGTGGCAGTCGATCGCTCGGGCAAGTGCCTGCTATCGGCTCAGTATGGCGGCGGAAATGTGTCCGTCTTGCCGCTCGCGCCAGATGGAACGATTGGCCCGCACACCGCGCTCATAAAACATAGCGGTTCTGGACCCAACCACGTTCGGCAGGAAGGACCGCATCCACACTTCGTCGGCACGGATCCGGAAAACCGCTTTTTGTTTGTGCCCGATTTGGGCGCGGACAAAGTTGTTATTTATGAATTCAATCCAGAAACGGCGCAGCTTAAGCCGCACGGCGTGGGAACCTGTCCGCCGGGCAGCGGGCCCCGTCACTTCGTGTTTCATCAGAACCATAAGTTCGCGTACGTTGTCAACGAAATGGGAATCACTGTAACCGCGTTTCGCTTTGACCAAAGCGCCGGCACGCTCGAAGCCATTCAAACGATCGACGCACTGCCGGAGAACGAACGCAAGCTTCCGAGCACGGCGGCCGAGATTTACATCCATCCTACCGGCCAGTTTCTATACACATCGAACCGAAACGATGACACAATCACGGTGTTCCGCGTCGATCCGGAAAGCGGCCGGCTGACGTTTGTCGAGCGCGAGCCGATTCGCGGCAGTCATCCGCGCAGTTTCAATCTCGACCCAAGCGGCAAGTGGCTGCTCGCCGCCGGCCGCGACTCGAACACGCTCGCGGTTTTTCGCATCGATCCCGATAGCGGCAAGCTCGTGTATACGAACCAGATCGTGAGCACGCCGGCGCCGATTTGCGTCCTAGTTCAGGCTGCACGTTAGACTAAACTTTAGCCGCATTCGCAAGAATGCGGACATGTCTGAATTCTTGCGAATTCAGCTACGCGAGCACCCCCTGCAGCACCGAACCGTGCACATCAGTAAGGCGGCGGTTCAGGCCGTTGTGATAATACGTCAGCCGCGTGTGATCGAAGCCGAGCAGGTGGAGCACGGTCGCGTAGAAATCCCAGACCGTCACGGGATCGACCACCGCGCGCCTGCCGAACTCGTCGGTCGCACCGACGACAGCGCCGCCCTTCACGCCCGCGCCCATCATCCAGCACGTGAAGCCGTCCGGATTGTGGTCACGCCCCGTTACGCCAGCCTGGTGAGTCGGCATCCGACCGAACTCGGTGGTCCAAAGCACCAGCGTTTCGTCCAACAAACCACGTTGTTTGAGGTCCGTCAGCAGTGCGGCGGTTGGCTGATCAAAGATCGGCGCGTGCCGGTCGTAATCGGGCTGTAGCGTTTTGTGCGCGTCCCAATTGAGAAGTCCATCGACACCAGATGCTCGCGAAGCACAGTAGAGATTCACATATCGCACGCCCTGTTCCAGCAGCCGACGGGCCAGCATACAGTTGCGGGCGTAGCCGGCCTTGAGCGGGTTCGTGTCATCGGCGCCATAAAGCCGCCGCATTGATTGAGATTCCGATTCAAGGTTCGCCACTTGCGGCGCGGAAAGCTGCATTCGGGCAGCAAGTTCGTACGCATTGATCCGAGCGCGAAGGTCGCTCGCACCTGGGTTTCGCGCGGCGTGCTCTTCATCTAAATAGCGCACGACGTCGCGCGTGGCCGCGTCCTCCTCGGGCGATACGCCGGCCGGCGGCGAAAGATTACGAATCGGCTGCTGCGCCGCCATGACGACGGCCTGATACTGGGCCGGCAAAAACCCGTTACTCCAATTCGCCTTTCCATTCGGCGGCTCGCCGCGGATATCGGGAATCGCCACGTACGCCGGTAGATTCTCGTTGTCGCTGCCGAGCGCGTACCCAAACCACGCGCCGGCGCTCGGGAAACCTTCAAAGATGGTTCCCGTGTTCATAAACACGCAGCCTGGTCCGTGCGTGTTGGTCTTCGACTGCATTGAGTTAATGAACGCGATGTCGTCGACGTGCCGCGCCATGTTCGGGAGCAGAGTGCTGATCATCTTGCCGCTTTGGCCGGCCGGCGCGAACGGCCACGGGCTCTTCATCAAATTGCCATTCTTGCCCTGGAACGTGACGAGGTTCTCTTCGCCCGGCATTGGCTGGCCGTGGTGTTTAACGAGCGCCGGTTTGTGTTCCCAAAGATCGAGATGTGACGCACCTCCTGGACAGAAGATTTGAAGCACGCGTTTGGCCTTTGGAGCGAACTGAGCCGAGCTATCACCCGGCTTCCAAGCGGCCGCGAGATCGCTGTTCAACAGACTGGTGAGCCCGATGCCCGCCAAGCCGCTGAACGCGTTGGATAAAAAGCCCCGGCGCGAGAGCACGTGTTCGTGCACGCTTTCGGCAATGTCAGCCAGATTGCCCATAAATGGTTCGACAATCAATTCAGGTAAATGAATTCGCCGGAGTTCAGAAGCGCACGGCAAAACGCCCGCATTCCATATTTATTAGCGAGCGTCTCCGCAGCTGATTGCTCGGACGAACTCGGCTGGCGGCCGTATGCAAGTTTGAAACCGAGACGTATTTGCTCTTTAGTTTTGCCCTCGCCCGTTTTTGACGCCAGCCGTTTCGAAAGTGCATCGGCCATCGCCATCGTAAAGCTGTGATTCATCAGCGCGAGCGCCTGCGCGGGAGTCGTTGTAGGAATCCGACGCGAAGTGGAGAACGCGCAGTCAGGCGCGTCGAAATCTGAAAGCAAGTCTACGCGCGACGCCCGAACATTCTGATGGTACACGGCTCGCCGATAGGTCTCCGGCCCGAAAGTTTCAAGCGGCGTGTAAGTCGCGACGTTATCGCGAGTGTATTGATACAGCCGGAATCCGGGTCCGCCCATGTGCTCGTCGAGCTTGCCAGCAATCAACAGGATACTGTCGCGAACTTCTTCCGCGCTCAGCCGCCGCGGCGGGAACCGCCAGAGCAGCCGGCTGTCGCTGTCGACCTTGGCCGCCGTTTCGCTGAACGCGCTAGATTGCCGATACGCTTGCGACGTGACGATCAATTTGTGCATTGCTTTTAGCCGCCAGCCTTCGGCAACGAGTCGTTTTGCCAGCCAGTCGAGCAATTCTGGGTGCGACGGCCTCTCGCCCATGTAACCAAAATCGTTCGGCGTCGCGACGATTCCGGTGCCGAAGTGAAATTGCCACAATCGATTGGCAAGTACCCGCGGCGTGAGCGGATTGTCAGCCGCGACCAGCCATTCTGCCAGCGCTTTGCGGCGCGATTGCTCGGGTGCATCGCTCGCGAGTTGAAACCCCTTCATTGCTTTTTCGAGCGTGTTCATGCTCGCCGGCACGACGGTTTCACCCTTCCGCTGCGAATCGCCGCGCTCGAAAACGTGCTGCTCACCGACTGGTTGTTCGAATCGCGCCAAATGAATCTTGTCGGAATGTTTGTCGTTGCCGCCCTCGTTATCGTGAAACACGCCGGCAAACGTTGAATACAGCTGGTAATAGTCCCGCTGCTTGATCGGATCGAATTTGTGGTCATGGCAACGGGCGCAGCCAACCGTCAGCCCAAGAAACGCCTCACCGGTCGCGCGGATCATTTCATCCACACTGTCGGCCCGAATCTGAGCCGCTTGAGCCGGATCTTTGTTTCCGACGATGTCGAACGGCCCGCAAACTAAAAACTCGAGCCCGACCTCCACGTTCGGATTTCCACTGCCGACGGCGTCGCCCGCGAGTTGCTCGATCACGAATCGATCGAAGGGCTTGTCTTCGTTGAAAGAACGAATAACGTAATCACGGTACGGCCACGCATTGTCGATGACGTGATTTATTTCATACCCGGTGCTCTCGCCAAACCGGGCCACGTCGAGCCAATGCCGGCCCCACTGCTCGCCGTAACGCGGCGACGAAAGTAGGCGATCAACAAGTTTTTCATAAGCATTCGGCGACTTATCCTGGGCGAACGCTTCGATTTCCTCGGGCCTCGGCGGCAAACCAGTCAGATCGTACGTCACGCGGCGGATCAGCGTGCGGCGATCTGCCCGCGGATTCGGGTGAAGTCCGGTCGCGGCTAGCTTTGCGAAGATAAACCGATCAATCGGGTTGGCACTCCATTCCGGCGGAATGCCAACTGATGGCGGCTCAATCGCCGCAAGCGGCCGGAGCGACCACCAGTTCTGATCGGCCTTCGCGCGCTCGCGAACGACGACCCCCTCCGGCCAATGTGCGCCTTCTCGGATCCAGTCGCGCAGCAGGGATACTTCCGTTGCGGAGAGCGGTGCGCCTTCCTTCGGCATGAGAGGCATTTTGTTACCAGCGCCGGTTACGACTTCGATAAGGTAGCTGGCGTCTGGCTCTCCCGCGACGACATATTCATTCGCCTTCAGCTCCCCAAACGTCGCCAGTGACAGACCCGACTTCTTGTTCGCGGGCTGGTGGCAGCGAATACAATGCTGCTCAAGAATCGGTGCCACATCGCGGGCAAAATCAACGGGCGATCGAGCGGCCGCAACGTTGACCAACCATGCTACGGCCAATGCCGCAGCGAAACGGAACGTCGTCAAGAATAGACGTGTTTGATGCATCAGTTCGCCTGTCCTCGCCAATTGTGTCCATGATAACACACGCATGCCGGCGCCTCGGCCCCTATCAGCGCGCAAAACTGATCCGACGAAATCTGCCGTAAGCGGTGTACGCCGCACCGATCTGGGGCGATAATGGCCCGACCAGGGCATTTTGTCTCGTGCATCCATGAGCGACAGCGTGATGAGTTCGACAAGCCGCCGACAGTTTCTTACCACACTCGCTGGCGCCGCGGCCGGCCTCGCCACGCGCCCCGCGATTTCCGCCGTGACTGCCGCAACGCAGCCGGCAAAAAAGCCCACCGCTAAATTCGACAAGGCCCAAATCGCGATCACGCTCGACCTGGAAATGGCCCGCAACTTCCCTCGCTGGGAAGACAGTCATTGGGATTACGAAAAGGGCAACCTCAACCAGGCTGCGAAGGATTACGCGGTCAATGCATGCCATCGCGTAAAGAAACGCGGCGGCGTGATTCACACATTTTGCGTCGGCCAGGTTCTCGAGCAGGAGAATGTCGACTGGCTCAAGGCGATCGCTGGCGAGGGCCATCCGATCGGTAACCATACGTACGACCACGTCTACCTGCTGGCGAAGAAAAGCAGCGAGGTCCAATACAAATTCGCCCGGTCGCCTTGGCTGATCGCCAATCGACCGGTCGTCGACGTATTGCGCGAAAATATCCGGCTAACGAACGTAGCCCTTAAGGAACGCATCGGCGTCGACGCGAACGGCTTCCGCACGCCCGGCGGTTTTGCCACGGCGCTCAATGGCCGGGAGGATTTGCAAAAGATGCTGCTCGGCCTGGGGTTTGATTGGATCAGTTGCAAATATGTGGCCCACACCGGAATGGAAGACTTGAAGGCCGTGGGGAAATCGACTCCGGCAGACGCGGCCTACGCCGGCATCCTCGCCAGCCAGCCGGAGTCTCAACCGTTTCTGTATCCGACCGGTTTGCTCGACATACCCATGAGCCCGATCAGCGACATTGGCGCGTTCCGCAACGGCCGCTGGCAAGTCGAGCACTTGCTAAAAGCCATCCGCCTCGCAATGAAATGGGTGATCGACAACCGCGGCGTGTACGATTTTCTGTGTCACCCGTCGGTCATCGGTGTGATGGATCCCAAGTTCCAGGCGATCGACCTCATTTGCGACCTGGTCGACGAGTCGAACGGGGCCGCCGAGATCGTGTCGCTCGACGTCATTGCCAAACGGGCGCGGCCCAAGCTGACCGCTTAGTAATGCAAACTCGTTTGCAAGTCATTGTGATGTTGGTCGCTGGCCTCGGCGCTCACGCTGCGTTTGCTCAAGGATTCTCGCCCGAAGAGGCGGCCAAGCGGATGACTGTTGCCAATGGTCTAAGGGTCACGCTCTTCGCCAGCGAGCCGACTGTCCGGCAATCGACGTTCGTGAAGTGCGACGATCGCGGCCGGCTGTGGACGATTCAATATCTGCAGTATCCCAACCCGGCCGGCCTGAAGCGTGTAAAGGTCGATCGCTGGTCGCGTACCGTTTATGACCGCGTGCCGGAACCGCCGCCGCGCGGTCCGCGCGGCGCCGATCGACTTACCATTCTCGAAGACACCGATGGCGATGGTCACGCGGACAAGGCGAAAGATTTTCTCGATGGGCTCAACATCGTTACCGGCGTCGAGTTTGGCCACGCGGGTGTCTACGTGCTCAATCCGCCTTATCTTCTCTTCTACCCGGATGCCAATCATGATGATGTGCCCGACCGCGACCCCGAAGTTCTCCTCACCGGTTTCGGGATGGAAGACGCCCAGGCGATGGCGAACCATTTGACATGGGGTCCCGACGGCTGGCTCTACGGTGTGAACGGCAGCACGACGACGTGCAAGATTCGCGGCATCGAATTCCAGCAAGGCTGCTGGCGGTTCCATCCGGTCACGCACGCATTCGAACTTTTTTGCGAAGGCGGCTCGAACTGTTACGGCGTGACGTTCGATGCCAATGGCGAGCTCTACTACTCGACCAACGGCGGCCCGTTCGTGAATGCCGTTCAAGGTGGCTACTTCTACAAAAGTTTCGGCAAACACGGCCCGCTGCATAATCTGCACGCGTACCACTTCTTCCCCGAACTCGAGCGCGATCAGGTTCCCGGCGGCCCGCCGACCGGCGGCACGATTTATCTGGCCGACGCGTTTCCGCAACAATTCCGCGGCGCTTTCATCGCCGGCAACTTCTTGGGGCACACGCTCAGCTGGTGGACGATTCAGCCAAACGGCGGCACCGTTCGCGCAAAGTACGGCGGCGTAGTCGCCGATTCGCACGACACGTGGTGCGGGCCGACCGACGTCTGCATGGGCCCCGACGGCTCGCTCTATTTCAGCGATTTCTACGACCAGCGGACCGCGCATCCGGATCCCGATGCAAACTGGGACCGTACGAACGGCCGTATCTACAAAATCGCGGCCGCGAATACTAAACCGCTGGCGAAGTTTGATATTACGAAGCAATCGACGAGTGAACTTGTTGACTTGCTGTCCAACTCAAATCACTGGTACGCGTATCGCGCTCGCACCGAGCTTGCCCGGCGCCGCGATGCGACCGTCGTCGATCGACTTCGCGAAATGGCGGCCCAGACGACCGACAATCGGCTCGCACTCGAAGGCCTTTGGGCGCTCAACGTCACGTCTCGGATTGACGATGACCTGACGCTCAAACTTTTGAAACATCCCTATCCGTACGTTCGCTATTGGGCGATTCGGCTCGCCGGCGACCAGAACGATGTCTCGTCGTCTGTCCTACAAAAGCTCGCTGCACTTGCCGCTAGCGATCCAAGCCCGAACGTGCGCGGGCAACTCGCCGCGACTGCGATACGCCTGCCAGGAAATGAGTGTCTGCAAATTGTCGATGCGTTACTGCGAAATCGGGCGAATGAAGCCGACTCGCGAATCCCCTGGCTTGTTTGGTGGGCAATCGAAGCGAAATCGATCACGGCTATGAAGCCGGTTGTCGCAATGTTTTCTCAGGCGTCGATGTGGTCAAACCCGGCGGCGCGCGAAGACATTCTCTTATTGATCCGCCGCTATGCAGCCGAAGGCACGGCGGCCAGTTACGACGCTTGCTTGCAACTGCTCCGATCCGCCCCGGCTCAATATGTGGACGCCTCGCCCGAATTTTTGCGAAAGGGTCTGGCCGAACGCGCCACTGGTTTGCAAGGCATCGGCCAGGGCGATTTATTCGGACAACAAGCCGGGATAGCCAGTGGCGAGCCGGGCGGCGAAGCCCGCCACTTCGAAATGCTGACGCCGCCGCTCAAAAACTATATCGCGAACCTTTGGGAGCAAAAGCGTAGCGATCCCGTACGACTTGAATTGGCGCTGCGTGCGGACATCGACGGCGCCTATCCGGCATTGAAGAAGGCGGCGCTGCAATTTGGCTTGGCATCGGACCACGAAGCTCAGCTTCTCGCGCTCGTTCGCGAATTCGCCAAGCCGGATGTCATTCCGCTGCTAACCGAAATCGTGGCTGGCAATCAACCGGACGCTTCAAAACTGGCGGCGCTCGACGTCCTCGCCGCGTTCGAAAATCCGACCGCAACTTCGGCGTTGATCGTGTTTTACCCGAAGCAGTCGAAAGACGTTCGGCAGCGACTTCGCGACGTGATGTTTTCGCGGTCGGCCACTGCGCTCGCATTCCTGCAATCCATCGATGCGGGCAAATTCAAGGGCGACGACATCCCGGTCGACCAGCTCCGCCGGCTTTCGCTGCTCAAGAACGAGCAGATCGACAGCCTCGTGCACAAGCATTGGGGCAACATCGGCCCCGGCTCGACGGAAGAAAAGCTCGCGACGATGCGACGATTTAACAACGATCTTCGCGCCGGCACTGGCCAGCCGGCTGCCGGCAAGAAAATCTTCGACCGAACGTGTGGCGCATGCCATCAACTATACGGAACTGGAAACAAAATCGGACCCGATCTCACGACGGCCAACCGCGGCGATCGCGCGGCGCTCCTTGCCAACATCGTGGACCCCAGCGCCGTGATTCGCCGCGAGTATATGAATTACGTCATAATCACCACTTCGGGCCGCGTGCTGACCGGGCTCATGGCCGAGCAGGACGGCGCATCAATCACGATCCTGGACGCCAACAATCAACGCACAAAAATCCCACGAGGGGAAATCGATGGGCTAAAGGAGTCTGAAGTTTCGCTGATGCCCGAAAAACAATTAGAAAAGCTCACGCCGCAAGAGCTCCGTGATCTCTTTTCGTATCTACAATCGACGTCACCTCCGAAATGAACGAACAATTATTTATTCCGGCCCCCTCCCCCGCCGCGGGGAGGGCTGGGGAGGGGGCACTCGGCGCTGCGGCACTCTTTTGGGTGCGGCTGCTAATCACGCTCCTAGCGATCGCGCCCATCGCCAGCGCCGCCGAAACCAAACCCAACCTTCATCACCCGCGCCTCTACTTCACCGCCGCCGAATTGCCTCAGCTTCGCGAAGCCAAAACATCTGGCGTCCATGCTCTCATTTGGACCAATCTCACCAAATCGGCCGACTGGTGCGCTCAGCAGACACCGCGCGCCGAGTGGATTCCGACAATCGCGCCCGATCCGCAGTATGAAAATCTCTATGATCGCTTCTACGCCGCGATGCACGACGCCGCGATCGTCGAACAACTGACATTCGCCTGGGCTCTTTCCGACCCCGGCGACGACCGCTACTTCGAACCGGCGCATAAATGGCTGCTGGCTGCGGCCAAGGTTTGGGGAAACGAAGCCAACAACAAGCCGGATGCGAGCAAGGCGTACGCGGTGCTGCGCGTGATGAAAGCGCTCGGCGTTGGCTACGACGTACTTTACGATCGGCTTAGTGACGGCGAACGGCGAGAAGTTCGAGACGCCATAACATCCGTGTGTGGCCCCTACTACACTTTCTTTCAAGCGCCTACCAACGCCGGCGAAGGCTACAACAAACATCACGGCAGCGTCGACGCCGCCCCATTCGGCGTCGCGGCACTGGCCGTACTTGGCGAGGTAAAAGAAGCGTCCGAATGGGTCGACCTGGCGACAAAGAAACACGTCGACTACCTCTTGCCGCACGCCCTCACGCCTAGTGGCACGAACGACCAGTCATCGAATTTTTGGGCGTCCACGATCACGTACCGCATCTTCTTTTGCGACGCCCTCCGGCGAGTCACCGGTCGCGACTTGTTCGCCGAGTTTCCCCGCGCTCTGGCCGCGCGAATTGCACTTGCCGCGATCGCCGCCGGCCAGCCAGCGTCGCTGAAGTACAACGAAAACAATCGCTCGGTCCTCTTCGCACCCTGCTACGGCGAAATCGATTACTGGTCGCCAGCACTGTTGTTTATCGCTCGCCACGACCGCCGGCCAATCTACCAACACCTGGCCCTTTGGGACGAATCCCTCGGCTCGATCCAGCACACTCGGTTTATCACACCGCATCGCAAGGAGGAGTTGCTGTTCTGCCTCGGGCCCTATGCGTATCTGTGGTATGACCCGAAAGTCGCGCCGACTGTCGAGGACAACCTCCCGCTGTCGTTCGAATTTCCCGAGCCGGAAGTCAATGAGGCCTACTTGCGAGCATCGTACGAACCCGGCGGCATCCTTGTCGGCATGCGAAAAGGTGGACTCATCGTGCATGCCGGCGGCGAACGAGTACTCATCGATCAGTTTAAGGTCGACGATACGGCCGCGCCGGCCAAGCCAGTCGATCAGCTGTTAGTTGCCGACGACGGCCGCCATGCTTCGATCCGCTGCGTCGGTCCCAAAACGGCCGGCATCGGCGAGCAATGGATCGACCTCGAGCGGCCTGCGAAGCTGTCGATCACGCGTGCTGCCGAGAAGCCAATCACCTGGTGGTACGCAGGCGATCCAAAGCAACGAGACAACACATTCGAGTGGCCCAACGGTACCAAGTTAACTGTAACGCACGGCACGCTTCATACCGTAGATCCCAAGGGCTACGTGGAAACGAAAGTGCACTTCGGCGGTATGAAGTGGGCCGATCCGCATCCGTTCACATATCCCACCGTGACCGTCGATCCGCAGGATGGGAAAATCGCTATCGAAGTTACTTCGCCAGTCAGCAAACCAACAAACCGTTGAGCATCATTGTTCTCCCGGAGATATGCCATGACTATTGAGAATTGCATTCCGCGCGCAATCCGCTACTCGATCCTGATCGTGGGCATTGTAACGTTGGCCGCCGCAACCTCTGCCTTCGGCGAGGACGCCGCCACGCGCGTTTACGAAAACAAGCTCACTGAAATCAAAGACCCGAAGCCATTGCTGGCCGACTATCCGGAATTTGTGCAGCCGGTTGTGGAAACAACCCGGTACGAAGCGCCGACGCTCGTCGACGATGAGAACGCCGACCTCGACGTCCGCGCCTGGCGCTATTGCTACAACGCCCGCGGCATCATCGAGATGCCGAACCGGCTGAATGCAAAGCACACGGCCGTCATCGTGGTTCACCCGTGGGGCATCGACGACAGCCAGGGTTGGCGGACTCCTGATCCCGCCGGCGTCTCGGATATGTGCACTCCGGAAAAAAATCGGCTCTCGGCCCGGCACACCGAACAAGTCATTGATCCATTCTTGAAACGGATGCGCGATCATGTCGGGCTTGTCGTGTACAGTCTTCCGCAGAACGAGATGCCCGTCCATGCAAAGCTCTATCGATCAATCCGCAAAACGCCGACCGTGGCCGAACGGGAAGAAGGCCAACGCGAGTTGAAACAGATTTTGAGCAACTTTCCCTACCGCGGCCAGCCGTTGCCATCTCAGTTAAATTTGTCGAAAAGTTCGACCGTAAAGGACTATTTCAGCCAATTCCCGGGCCTCGACGCGAGCGCCAAGTACGAGGGCGCCGGCTTCTGGGATCTGCCGATCCCGGTGATCGATGTCATATCCGTCGCGCCGACCGACGTGGTGATTTACGACAAGGAAGGCTATCCGTCGCTTCGTGATTTTCTGAAGAAGCAGGGCATCGAACACGTGCTCCTCACCGGATACGCCACCGACATGTGCTTCTGCAAGACAACGGCCGGTTACGAGAACCTTTCGAAAGACTTCAACGTGTTCCTCGTCGGCGATGCCTCGCTTGCAACGTTCCCGTCGAACAACACACCCAAGTACGCACAGAATGCGCACATCTCGCACGCGGCGCTCGATCATCTCATCACGCAAGTAAGTTGGATTCAATTGCGAAAGGATACGAAGACCGCAAAGGCGGATTAGCGCGACAAATATAATTCGCGGCTCTAGGCATTTCGAAATTCCGGCACCCTCCCTCGCCGCGGGGAGGGCTGGGGAGGGGGCAGAGTTAGCTAATGATTCTTCAAGGGGTTACAAGCTTGATCCCAAGCCAATTGGTATAGTCGGCAGCCGGTGCACACCGTTGCGAGGTTCAAACAAATCCGGCAGTCGTGCGGTAAACTCTCGATTCGCATCCGGCGTGAACTGCGGTGAATTGAGTTCCGCGCCGTTCATGGTCGGCAAATGCGCGCCGACCAACGCTGCATGAATCAGCGATATCCCCGGGTTCGTCAAATCCTGTAGCGAAATCAGCATCCCCTTCTGTCGCGCCCAGGCCGCGCAAGCGAGCAACATGCTGTGGCCCTTGCAGGTCTTCAGCGCAACGCCGCTGTAACTTTGGCGTCGTGCCTCCTCCAGCATGTCGAGGTCGGTTAGGCCCTCATCGAGTAGAACCGGCTTGCGCTTCGCAACCGGTCGCCAATCGAACGGCCGATTACAAATGTCGCGGCTTGTAGGCTGCTCAACGTATTCAACCGCCGCAAACGCATCTCGATCCGCAGCTTCAAGCTGCTCAAGATAATCGAGCACGCTCTCGACTGATGAGTTGGCCTCATTCGTGTCGACTGTCAGTCGAACTTGTGGCAAGCCCATCGATTTGGCTGTCCGGTAAACCTCAACTGTCCGCGCCACGTCGGCATGATTGTCTCTTCCCGAAAGCTTGAGCTTGAAGCACCAATAGCCGCGCGCTTTGATGGCCGGAACCAATGTTGTATCAACTGGCTCTTCGATTCCAACGACGTACCACGCGGGCAGCTCAACTCGCGGCGGTTGAATGATGCCTGCGATCGCGCGGCTTGCACCCAAACCGGCAAAATGCTTGTCCGCGCTCGGTAGTTCCGCATGTTCTTTATAAAACCCAAACGCCGATACACTGAGCGCCTGACCGGCCGCATCGTGAATCGCCGCATCGAACGGGCTCGCGCACATGGCCCGCGCCAGTTCCGGCGGGTTGGGATTCATCGCGATTTTATGGCACGCGAGCTGATGAAGGCGAAGCCCAAGCTCAAGTGGATGCTCCGGTACGTTGCGAAACGACTTTGGAATCTCAACCGCCAGCCATTCGCATAATTGACGCAGCGCGGCGTCACGCTCTTCGTGCGACAGCGCCGCATCTGGCCACGCCCATAAGTCGCTGAGATAAACGGTCCCCCTGCCGGTTGCCCGCCGGCCATCGGCCTCGCCGGTGATGGCCACGGTTGCCTGCGTAAGCTCCTCGATCACGCCCGAGCTTAGCCGCAGCGGCGACGCGAGCCTTTGGCGATGAAACGAGACTTCGGCATCGAGAATTGTAAACATGACTTTCGACAGCGACGGACCATCGTTACGAATGATCTCAGCTAGTATAATGTGGCTTCCATTTTCATGGTCGATTATCCGCATTCGGGCACGGCTTTCATTGAATGATGCATCTCAATCCGCAAAGAAACTGCCTTTGGAATTCGACAATCGCAATCGCATGCACCTTTGCATGCGCCGTTTTCGCGACGAATTCGAGCGCGAAGGAGACGTCGCCGCAATTTCATATCCAGGCGCATCGCGGGGCCGGCAACGCGATGCCGGAAAACACGCTCGAATCGTTCGAATGGTCCTGGAAACATGCAGTAACGCCCGAATCCGATCTTCGCGTGACCAAGGACGGCACGATCGTCTGCTTCCATGATCCGAATTTCAAGCGAGTACCCGTAGACATTACCGACTTGCAAAAGAACCAGAGCATAGAAAAGCTGCCGCTTGCCGACGTTCAGAAATTCGACGTCGGCAAATTTCGCGGCTCGCAGTTTGCCGGCCAGCACGTTCCGACATTGGCCAGCGTATTTGCCGAAATGCGCGGCCATCCCGAGCGCCTTTTCTATATCGATATCAAATCGATCAAGCTCGACCAGCTGGCCGCACTGGTCCGCAAATTCAAAGTCGAACGACAAATTATCTTCACCAGCGAAAAGCCGCAGCTGATTCGCGATTGGAAGAAGCGGGTGCCAGAATCGATGACGCTCCTCTGGAACCGTGGCAGCGAGGAGGAACTGACAAAGAAGATGGACGACCTGCGCAAAACCGACTTCGCCGGCATCACACATTTGCAAATCCACGTGAAAGTCATCGATCTCAAAAGCGATGAGCCGTTCATTCCGAGCAGCCCGTTCCTGCGGTCGCTCGGCAAGGAGTTGAAAGCGCACCACATTGTTTTTCAGACATTTACGGCCGAATGCAACGACGAGCAAGTGTACCAGCGACTGATGGCGCTGGGTGTCGAATCGTTCGCGACCGATTACCCCGAGGTGACACTTCACGCGATGCAAAGCTTTCGCCCCGAACAACGACAATAGGCCAAACATAAGCCGAGGCCAAGAACAGTGAGTACTTCCACAGACGCCAACGCGGCCGACGAGGCTATTCTGGAAATGGCTCTGCGCAGCGCCCGCGACACGCGGCGGCTCGAGATTGGAGTCGGAGTGCGCCATGACGCGGCCGCGCTTTTTGACCAGTTGTTCGGCAGTGCACCTTCGATCGTGATTGCCGATGAACACACATTCTTGGCCGCCGGCCGTGATGTTTACGATTCGATGAAGGCGGCTGGCCGCACGTGCTGCGAACCGTTCGTACTCGAAGCCGACGGACTTTACGCCGAGTACTGCTACCTCGAGCGCATTGAAAAGGCGATCGCCGCGAGGGGGGACGCCATTCCGATCGCCGTCGGCTCGGGAGCCATCAATGACCTCACCAAACTCGCCGCGCATGACTACGGCCGAAAATATATTTCGGTTGCAACTGCCGCTTCGATGGACGGCTACACGGCGTTCGGCGCTTCGATCACGTACCGGGGCTCGAAGCAAACTTTCGACTGCCCTGCACCGCTCGGCGTACTGGCCGACTTGGAAGTGATCGCCGCGGCGCCCAACTGGCTTAACGCGTCTGGCTACGCCGATCTCGTTGCGAAGTGTCCCGCCGGCGCCGACTGGATTATTGCCGACGGCCTTGGCATCGATGCGATCGACCCCGCAAATTGGGAGATGGTCCAGTCGCGTTTGCGGCACTGGATCGCCGGAGCCGATGGCGTTCGTACTGGCGATCTTGAAACGCTGCGCCGACTGACAACCGCACTCATGATCACAGGCTTCGCGATGCAGGCGGCGTGCTCCAGTCGGCCGGTGTCCGGCGCCGAACACCAGTTCAGCCATCTTTGGGACATGGAGCATCACGCGCATAAAGGGACAACTCCGACGCATGGATTCAAAGTCGGCATCGGCTCGCTCGCGTCGCTCTCGCTGTACGAGGCGATGATGAACGCGGACGTTGATGGGCTCGACGTCGAAAAGGCAGTTCGCGCCTGGCCCACGTTGGACGCGGTCGAAGACGAGATTGCCGAGCTGTTTCCCGCGCCCGAACTGCGCCGCAAAGCGCTGTTGGAAAGCCGTGAGAAGTATTTGGACGCCGACGCATTGCGCACTCAATTGCAACAGTTGAAGAAAACGTGGCCCGCGATTCGCGAACGCTTGTCCAAACAATTGATTCCGAGCACCGAAGTGGCCGAGATGCTGGCGGCGGCCGGTTGCCCGACGCGGCCTGAACAGATCGGCATCTCTCGCGAGCGACTGCGGATCAGCTTCCGAAAAGCCATGCATATCCGTCGCCGGTTTACGATTTTCGATTTGGTTTGGCGCACTAATCTTTGGGACCGCGCGCTCGATCGCGTCTTCCAATCCGGCGGGCTGTTCGCATGAGCGTCGTCGACGAATCTCTCCCACTCGCGAACGACGCCTCTCAAAGCGCAACTGCGGCTGCGGCTGCAACTGCGACCGATCAAGAATCAGCGGCAGTCTCCTATTGGCAGCGGCGAATTCTATTATCGACCATCGTTGGGTACGCATTGTATTACTTCGTGCGAAAAAACATCACGGTCGCGATGCCGGCCATGGAGGCGTACGGGCTCAGCAAGGTTACACTGGGTACGTTTCTTACCATGCACGGTCTGTTGTACGGCGTCTCCAAATTCACAAACGGCATCCTCGGTGATCGCGTGAATGCACGGTGGCTGATGCCAACGGGGCTCTTGATTTGCGGCGTCATCAACGTTGTTCTCGGTTTCACGGCGACTGTTTTTGCGTTCGGATTGCTTTGGGCGATCAACGGCTGGTTCCAAGGCCTCGGATATCCGCCATGCGCGCGGCTCATGACGCACTGGTTTTCGCCCAAAGTGCTGGCCACGAAGATGGGCATGTGGAATACGTCACACACGATCGGCACGGGCGTGGTCGCCGTTTTGTGCGGATACCTGGTCATATACGATTGGCGATTATGTTTCTTCGTGCCCGGACTCATTGCCGTTACGGGCGCGTTGTGGCTCGCTCTGACGCTGCGCGACACGCCCGAATCGCTCGGGCTGCCGCCGATTGAAGGAACTGCGGATCTGCAGCATGATGCCGAGCCAGTCATTAGCTCGCTGCAACGGCTTGTCTTTGCCAACACGCACATCTGGCTCCTCTCGATCGCTAACTTCTTCGTATATGCGGTGCGGTACGGTCTCTTGGATTGGGCGCCTACGTTTCTGAAGCAAGCTCGCGGGATCGATATCACGCATGGCTCATGGTTCGTCGCCGGATACGAAGCTTTCGGACTGTTTGGCATGCTTTTGGGCGGTTGGGTCACGGATCGCGTTTTCGGTGGTCGGCCCGCGCGGGCCTGCTTCTTCTACATGATTTTGTGCACGTGTTCGCTTCTGTTATTCTGGTTATTGCCGAATCAATCGTGGCTAACGAGTTTTTTGTTGCTGTGTACGGCGGGGTTTTTTATCTACGGTCCACAAAGCTTGATCGGGACGGCGGCGGCAAACCTGGCGACGAAGCGGGCGGCCGCCGCGGCGGTCGGGCTGACAGGCTTATTCGGATATGCGAGTACGACATTATCGGGTGTGGGAATTGGAGCGCTCGCCGACGGACTCGGTTGGGACGCTGCATTCCTCGTGTTCTTTGCCTGCGGCGTGATCGGCACCCTGCTGTTTGCCTGCTGTTGGTGGGCCAAACCGCACGGGTATCATGAAGAAGCGGCAACGATCGTTTAAGATTTGCGGAGCGCGATAAATGCGGCGGACGATTTTCACATTGTTTTTGATGCTGAGCGCGACCGCTGCGATTGCGGATGAAATCGTCCTTGTCGAGGCCGAGTCGCTCAATGACTGCGGCGGCTGGGTCGTCGATCAGCAGTTCATGGATCTCATGGGCTCGCCGTACCTGCTGGCGCATGGCCTTGGCGAACCCGTTAAAGACGCGATCGGCGAGATTAGTTTTCCAGCGGCAGGCGAATATCGAGTTTGGGTTCGCACGCGCGATTGGGTCGCGCCATGGAAAGCGCCCGGGATGCCGGGTCGATTTCAAGTTCTGATCGATGGCAAGCCGCTGGCGACGACTTTCGGTACTGAAGGCGCGAAGTGGCACTGGCAAGATGGCGGCTCGATCAAGGTTGGAAGCAAAGCCAAGATCGCGCTGCATGATCTCACCGGTTTCGAAGGCCGATGCGACGCCATCTTGTTTTCTCGCGACCCCAAATTCGTTCCACCGAGCGATGGGCCAGAACTCGAAGCACTGCGCGGCATGTTGCTTCACTGGTCGAAGGAACCGGAGAACGGCGGTAAGTACGATCTCGTAGTCGTCGGTGGCGGAATCGCCGGTTCGGCGGCCGCGGTTTCGGCCGCGCGGCTTGGACTCACCGTCGCGCTCGTGCAAGACCGTCCGGTGCTCGGCGGCAACGGCAGCTCGGAAGTGCGCGTCTGGCCAGAGGGAAAGATTCATTTCGCGCCCTATCCACACGTCGGCGATATCGTTTCCGAATTGGTCCGCGACAGGACTTCGAAAGACGGCAACGCGAAAACCGGTGATATCTACGATGATGCACGCAAGCTGCGCGTGGTCCGCGGCGAGAAGAACATCAAGCTCTTTCTCGAGCAGCGAGTGAACAGCGCCGAGGCGAAAGAGAGCGGCATTACGGCTGTTATCGCTCAGCACACACGCACCGGCAAGCGAATGCGGATCGAGGGTCGATATTTTCTCGATTCGACGGGCGACGGCACGGTCGGCGCGCTCGCCAGCGCCGACTTCGAAATGACCGAGACCGGCCACATGGGTGTGAGCAATCTGTGGAACGTCGGCGATTCGACTCAAAACGAGTTTCAGATCCAATGCGAATGCAAGGACACCGACGCACTTACGATGGCCTTCGTGCAATCGACCAAGCCTGTTCCGTTTCCGCGATGCCCGTGGGCGGTGGACCTTAGCAAGGCACCCTTTCCTGGACGTAAAGGTTTCGACAAGAGCTATAGCAGCAAGAGCCCGACGTATCGGCTCGGCAATTGGTTTTGGGAAACCGGTTTCAACAAGGACCCGATCATGGATGTCGAATGGATGCGCGATCAGAACCTGCGGGCAATGTATGGCGCATGGGATGCTCTCAAGAATATCGACCATCTGTATCCGAACCATCGGCTGCGTTGGGCTGCGTACATCGCGGGCAAACGCGAATCGCGACGGCTGCTGGGCGACGTGATTCTTACTGCCGACGACTTCCGAACCGGCCGCAAGTTTGAGGACGGATGTTTTCCGTGCACCTGGGGCATCGATTTGCATTCGCCGAATAAAGACTTCGTCGGCGACAGCGAAGGCGAGGAGTTCATTGCGGAGGCCACGAAAGGCAAAGGGTATACCTACGAGGGGCCGTATTGGGCGCCCTATCGCTGCCTTTACAGTCGCAACATTCCGAATTTGTTCATGGCCGGGCGGGATATCAGCGTTTCGCACGACGGGCTCGGAGCGGTGCGCGTGATGCGCACCTGCGGCTGCATGGGGGAAATCGTCGGAATGGCGGCGTCGATTTGCGTTAAGAATGAATGTTCGCCGTGTGAGGTTTATAAGACGCATCTTAGTGACTTGAAGGCCCTGATGTCGCATGGAGCGGGGCTTAACGCCGAATAGCGCGCACGGGTCAGAGCTCGACTTGAAGCAAGGTGCGACTAGGTGGCTGGGGTCGAGTGCAGCGAGCCCCCAGCTGCACTGGGGGCTCGCCTTTGGCTCGACCCCAGCCACCCGATTAGTTTTTTTCCCGCGCCAGTTCGACGATCGGCTCCGGTCCCCATGTGTAAACATGCTCCGCGTACGGCGCGAATCGTTCCAACACTTCGTCTTTCTCTGTCAGCTTGAATGTGCGGTTTTCGAATGGCACGGAGATTTCCTCTTTGACGTTGTCGAAGTGGAGACGGGTCTGCACGAACTTCGGCGACGTGTTGACCGCAATTACGAGGCCTGACTTGTCCGATGTCGCCGTGCGCAAGCGTGCTTGTACACGGCCATCGTCAACTTTGAGCCAAGCGTCTTTGCCGGGTGACACGAGTCGCGGCACCAGGCGGTGAAGCTCGCGATTGAGTGGCGCGAGCGACTGCCAGGTCCGCGGTTGCTGCGGCCAGTACGAGAAGTAGAGGATTCCTGTCGCACGGTGCACGAGCGCCTGGTACACCATAAACCGCACTTCATGTGGCAACGGCACGGCCCACACACCGTTGTCCGATTCCGGGCCGCCAAAGGTTTGGATGTCGGTCCAGTGCGGCCAGTTCTGGCCGTGAAGGCGACGGGCTTCCTCCATCATGATGCTCACGCCCATGACGTTGGTGTCGCGGTTTTTCGTGATCGGGTAGATGTCGGTCATCGTGAAGTCGCACGCCGCTTTGAACGTTGTCATCGCCTCAAACGAAGTGTGACACAGAGCAATGGGATGATTCAGGTCTTTCTTCTTCAACTCGTCGTACCGCTTTTTTTCTCCTTCCGGCGTCACGCCACGATTCTCCGGCTCGTCCGTCAAATACCAGGCCAGAGTCGCCGGATGATTGATGGCCGCCTTGATCCAATCGTCCGACGTGTGGCACACAGCCATAATCCCGTGCTGATGCAGCAAGTTGAGCTGGTTCGGATTGAATCCGTTGAGAACCGTATTGCACTGCACTTCATGCAACTCGGCCAGCACAGTCGGATCGATGTTATACGTGAACACACCGACCGGAAAAAACGGTTTGCCGTCGACAAGTGCGATGCCTTCGTCGTTAAAGGTCACGCGGGAGCCCGGGGCCGCGGTGGCGGATTGGGTTGGCTGCACGGTAGCGAGGATGATGAACAGAAAAAGTCTCGCAACGAATTGGTTGCAATGGTTTTTGTACATGTCGGTGAACTCGATTTTTAATTACAAAATTCAATCATTTTGGAACGGGTGGATGTCACGAATTGCGGGAAAACAAGCTTCATTTTGCATCGAGGCGTTCCAATAATCGCGTAATTTTGGAAAAACAAGGTGGAGGAATCGCGACGCGGGTGATCGAAATCGGCGACGTCAATCGTTGCAAGGTAACGATCAAACAGGCGTCCACGATGAAAGGCCGCGGGGCGGCGCTACGCGTGGTGGGAAGCGCAGCATAGCAAATGGGCCGCGGATTGCTAGATTCTATTTTTGGCCGCCCGCTGAAAGTGTGGCATCGCATCGGAGCAGTCGTGCGAGCGGCGATAGCGCTTATTTTTCGATGTCGTATCCAAGAGCTTTGGCACATCGCCGCAATAGTTTCGGCGCGGCTTTCTCTTGGGCAGCCGATTGATAACCGAAGAATAGCGGCTCGTTAGGCATTACGACGGTCGTTAGAAATGCCGCTTTGCTGTTGGGCTCATCGGAGATGTAAACCAGATGGGCATCGTCTATCCCGGAACGCAGTCGATCGAGCGTTTCGTGATATTGGCGCGAAGGATCGTGACCCTCAGCAAGTTGCTCTTCGATGTAAGCGATGCGATGATCAATCATTTCTTTGGCTGCATCCTTGTCGATCTCAATGACAGCGAATTCCGCTCGCAACCGTCGAATTACTTCGGCAGGCTCTAAGAATTCCTCGTCCTCGTCTTCAAAATTCTTGGGAATCAGACGATTGGCTGCCATAAGGAATAACCCGAAATCAAGTTGTGATGGGCTACGACAAGATTGGTCGCACGACTTCGCCACTCACATCCGTCAACCGGTAATCGCGGCCTTGGAATTTGTAGATGAGTCGCGTGTGGTCGAGGCCAAGGAGGTGCAGCATCGTGGCTTGCAGGTCGTGGACGTGGACCGGATTCTCGGTGATGTTGTAGCTGAAGTCGTCGGTCGCGCCGTAGGTCATGCCGGGGCGCACGCCGGCGCCGGCCAGCCAGATCGTGAAGCAGCGCGGGTGATGATCGCGGCCGTAGTTGGTGGCGGTGAGCGCGCCTTGCGAATAGACGGTGCGGCCAAACTCGCCACCCCAGATCACCAGCGTGTCGTCGAGCAAGCCGCGTTGCTTGAGGTCTTGCACGAGCGCGGCAGACGGCTGGTCGGTGTCGCGGCACTGCTTCGTGATGTTTTCCGGCAAGTTGTTGTGCTGGTCCCAGCCCATGTGATAGAGCTGCACGAAGCGAACATCGCGCTCGGCCAGCCGGCGGGCGAGCAGGCAGTTGCGGGCGTATGTGCCCGGCTTGCGGACTTCGGGGCCGTACATGTTGAGGATGTGCTCGGGCTCGTCCGAAATATCCGTCAGCTCCGGCACGGCCGACTGCATGCGGAAAGCCAACTCGTACTGCGCGACGCGGGTTTGAATCTCCGGATCGCCGATCGTGGCGTAACTCTTACCGTTGAGCGCGGCCAGGTCGTCGAGCATGTCGCGACGCATTTGTTTATCGCAGCCGGCCGGGTTGGCCAAATACAGCACCGGGTCCTTTCCGCTGCGAAGTTTCACGCCCTGATAATGAGTCGGTAAAAAGCCGCTTCCCCACAACCGATCGTAAAGCGGCTGATCGGCTGCGCGGGTCGGATCGCGCGAGATCATCACGACAAACGCGGGCAAGTCCTGATTCATTCGGCCGAGGCCGTAGGCAACCCAGGCGCCAGCGCTAGGCCGACCGGCGAGCTGCGAACCGGTTTGAAAAAACGTGATCGCCGGGTCGTGGTTGATGGCCTCGGTGAACATCGAGCGAACAACGCACAAATCGTCCATCATGCGGGCTGTGTGCGGCAACAAACTCGACACCCACGCGCCGCAGTCGCCATGCTGCGCGAATGGGAAGAGCGACGAGACCATCGGGAACGATGATTGGCCTGACGTCATCGTTGTAAGCCGCTGGCCCATGCGAACGGAGGCCGGAAGCTCTTGGCCACGAACCGCGTGCAGCTTGGGTTTGTAGTCGAAGGTTTCGAATTGCGATGGGGCGCCGGATTGGAAGAGGTAGATGATGCGCTTCGCCTTCGGCGTGAAGTGGGGCTGGGGGCTGGGGGCTTGGGGCTGCGATTGCGTCGCAGCCGCGATCGCTTTTGGAGCATCCGCGAGCGAACCAAGCGCGAGTGCACCAAGTCCGACGCCGGAGTTTCGCAGAAAGTGGCGGCGATTGAGTGCTTGGGCGAGTTCGACTGTGTTCATGTATAAAAGGCTCCTTCCGATTCCCTCCCCTCGACGGGGAGGGTTAGGGAGGGGTGAAATTGTGTGCGAATTCGCCCCCCTCCCCAGCCCTCCCCGCGGCGGGGGAGGAGCCGGAATTCCATTTACGTAATTCGTTGTTGGCTGTTGATGTTGATGTCAGTTCTTCGAAACTGTTTCGTCCATATTTAATAGCACACTGGCCACGGCGGTGTGTGCCGCGAGATCGACGACGTCGAGCGACTTGTTTCGCGGCGCTTCGCCATGGTTCACGAATTCGGCTGCGGCCGCCGAATTTTGGCGGAAGCGAGTTGTGTACCTTTCCAAGCTCGTGCGCAGCACGCGCATCTCGTCGGCGGTCGGCGAGCGGCCGGTGGCCAGGCGGAATGCAAACTTAATCTGCGAATCTGCCGTAGTGCCGCCCTCGGTGAGCATGCGTTCCGCAAACTTGCGGGCGGCTTCCAAATAGGTGACGTCGTTCATTAGAGCCAAAGCCTGGAGCGGCGTGTCGGTCGACGCCCGGCGGACCTGGCATGTTTCCCAGCTTGGCGCGTCGAATGTCGACATCGACGGGTGCGGGACGGTACGCTTGCGATAGATGTAGAGACTGCGGCGATACAAATCGTCGCCATGGGCCTGTACGTAATCATCATGCGCGCCGCCCGCCAGCTCTTCCCACAAACCCTCGGGCTGATACGGCATCACGGACGGACCACCGATCTTTTTGACCAACATTCCGCTTACTGCGAGCGCGTTATCGCGCACCGCTTCGGCAGGCAGGCGCTGACGCGGCCCACGCGCGAGCAGCCGGTTATCAGGGTCGCGGCGATACAACTCGGGCGACGTTTCGGATTTCTGCTGATAGGTGTAGCTCGAAACGATCAGTCGCTGGATGTGCTGCAGGTCCCAATGCGACTGGATCAATTCTGTTGCGAGCCAGTCGAGCAGCTCTGGGTTCGAAGGCGGCTCGGCCTGCACGCCGAAATTTTCCGACGTCTTCACGAGGCCCATGCCGAAGAATCTTTGCCACATACGATTGACGACTACACGAGCCGTGAGCGGATTTTTCGGGCTGACGAGCCATTCTGCCAAGCCAAGTCGATTGTGCGGCGCGCCTTCCGGCATACGGGGGAACACGTCGGGCACGTCTGGCGAAACTTTTTGATTTTTGTCGGGCTGATCGTATCGGCCGCGGCGAAGCACATACACGTCGCGCGGCTCCTTGCGTTCTTCCATGATCATCGTGGTGGGAATCGCGGCGTCGTATTTCGCCCGCTCGTCCTGCACGGTTTTTACGGCCTGCTGCATTGGCAACAGTTTTTGCGCGAACCCGTCTTTTGAAGTGGCTAGTAGCAACCTATCGACCTGGCCCAGTTGCAGTTTGTCGAGCTCGGCGATTTTGACGCCTTTTAGATTCCGCCGGAGTGAAGCTTGCACGACGGCATCCGCTTCCTCGGCGCTGAGCGCGTGCTGAAACAATCGCACGTCGGCGAGTGCTCCGTGCAGCGCGCTACTGTTTGATCGAATGCCAAGGCGAAATGGCTGCTCGTTCGCGAAGGAGCCGGTGAGCGTATCGGCTTCAACTGTCACCTCCTGCTTCTTGCCATTAATGTAAAGCGCGATGCCGGCCGCCTTCTTGCTCCCGTCATACGTGGCGACGATGTGCGACCAGTCTCCGCGCGGCAGCGGTTTATTGGTGCGAACTTTGAGGGCGTTGCCGGGCCAGCTCGCGACAATGTGCATGCCGATTGTTCCCTCGGGGAACATGATGAGGTCGCAGCCTTTGAACGCGGCGAGGTCATCCATTTTCGACAGCAATGCGCCGTCGCCCGTCGGTTTCACCCAAACGGCCCAACTGAACGGCCGATCGGCCGGCGGGAAGTTCACCCGCATGTAGTCGAGATGATGCTTGCCGTCGAACTCAGGAACTTTACCGAAAAGGTCGCGGCGTCGCGGCGGTTTGCGCGATTGTGTGGCGGCCGGAATCACGCCTAGTGTGACCTCAAGTTTCGCCGTGTCATCGTCTCGCAGATCGATCCTGACGACCGGCTCTGGCTCTGTCGGTTGCGAACTCTTCGTAAGTGAATCGAGCCATTCCTGCCGGTGCGGGGCGATGCCGGCGATGTGGGCTTCGAGCTGCTTCGAAAGCTCCGCGATCTTTGCATCAAACTCAGCCAGCTTCTTCTTGTGCTCCGGCGTGATCGCGCGGACCAACGGCGGTACGTTGCCACGAGTCTCCGTGTACACGCCCTTCTCGTTGTTGCTCGCGAAGAATGCAAAGAGTTGATAGAACTCCCGCTGGCTGATCGGGTCGAACTTGTGATCGTGGCAGCGAGCGCATCCGACCGTGAGACCGAGCAAAGCCGTGCCCATTGTTTCAACGCGGTCCACGACATTTTCGACGAACCATTCGTCCTCGATCGAACCGGCTTCGGTCACGGTTCGGTGGTTGCGGTTGAAGCCGGTGGCGATTCGCTGCTCGAGCGTCGGGTTTGGTAACAGGTCGCCGGCGATCTGCTCGGTGACGAACTGATCGTACGGCATGTGCTTGTTGAACGCGGTAATCACCCAGTCGCGCCACGGCGACATGTTGCGGGCGAAGTCGTTCTGGTAGCCGTTCGAATCGGCGAAGCGGGCGCCGTCGAGCCAGTCGCCGGCCATGCATTCGCCATAGGCCGGCGAATTAATCAGGCGATCGACTGCACGCTGGAATGCATCCGGACTTTTGTCGGCGACGAAGGCGTCGATTTCTGAGAGCGACGGCGGCAGGCCGGTCAGGTCGAAACTCAACCGGCGGATGAGCCGCTCTTTGCTGGCTGGCGGCGACGGTTCGACGTTTTCTTTCTCGAGTCTCGCGAGGATAAACGCATCGATAGGATTGCGGACAAGATCCTTATGCGCGACATCTGGAACCGGCGGGCGCACAGGCGCTTCGAATGCCCAATGCGGTTGGTACCTGGCCCCTTGTTCGATCCAGCGGCGGAGCAATTGCTTTTCGGCTGCCGACAACACTTTGCCGCTATCCGGGGGCGGCATCATCACGTCGGCATCCGTCGACATGATGCGCTCGACCACTTCGCTTTTCGAAGCGTTTCCGGGCACGATCGCCGTCGTGCCAGATTCGAGCTCGGTGGTCGCGGCCCTCTCCTGATCGAGCCGTAAACCGGCTTTTCGAGCGGCAGAGTCTGGACCGTGGCATTTGAAGCAGCGGTCGGAAAGGATCGGCAGGACGTCGTGCCGATAGCCGATGTTTTGCTCGTCCGCGGCGTGCGCCGGACGCACGAACATCGCCAGCGATGCAATTACGACGGAACAGGGAATCAGCTTCAAGATGCTCATCGGACGCCAATTACCATTCTAACCGCCAGGCGTCGGGTTCTCCACAGTGTAGACCTCTCGCTCCGCGAGAGGAAATCTTCTCGCGGAGCGAGAAGTCCACACTGCGCCGCTATTGGAGTAACCACTTCGCAGCGTCGGCTTCTTTCTGCGACGCATCGCCGCGGAAGTGCGTGAGTTCGCCCGGCTGCCCGAACTGCTCGTACATTTCCGCAACGAGCTTCGGTACGCTGTCCTCACCGGCGAGCCACAACTTCTTCGGCGCACCGAGCGCGAGGAAACCCGGTACATCGAGATACTTCGCGCCGCCCGGCAGAAATTGCGGATCGCGGTAGTCGAGCAATTTTGCGAAGCGGAAGCCGCCCGTGTCGATGGCGGCCAGATCAATCGCATCGCCTGCGACCACGCGCGCGGCGGCAACGATCGGACCAGTTTGGCCAAATCCGGCAACAGCGACAGATGATGGACTCGGGATGGAATCGATTTTCGCCGTGCGAATGAATTTCACGAGCGTGAGGATGTCGTGCGTACGCTTGGCGAAGAGGGAATGGTTGTAGCCGAATGTGTAGGACGGCGCTTCACGCGGATTTTTCACCTTGCTAGTTTGCTTGATCGGCTGGCCGTCCTTTAGAAACTCGCCTTGATAGAGAAGGTCCGCGCCTAAAACTGTCACACCTGCGTTTACAAGCTGCATGACGGCGGACTTCGGCGAGCCGCTTTCATCGTACAGCGCCGATTTACCGGCATCGTCGAGCCACACGACCACGCGGCCCTTCCAACTCTTGGGATACAACCAGACGACCGGCAGCTCCTCGCCATAGGTCCCGTTACGAACTACGCCGGTCATTTCGATGTAAGAACTGCGGTCGAATTTATCGGTGAGTTGCCAGTCGGAGTCGCCAGATGTGGCATACGTCCGGCCAAAAAGGCCTTCGACTGCGCTGCCAACGTCCGCGCGCAGCTGTTTCGGCGACTCGCTACTTGACCGCACTTGTTTCTCGGCATCATCCGCAAACCAGTGGAGCAGTTTGCGCTCGAACTCTGGATCACCGGCCTTCGGGGCTAGATGTTTCGTGTCCCAAACCGTCAACTGATCGCGACCGAGCGGTTCGTAATCCTGTTCCTCTATCGGCTCGCGCGCACCCAGCTTGAAATGCTTGTTGAGCCACGTGTAAAACGCGGTCCGGCTGACCGCATTGTAGTTGTGCGGAAATTGTTCGCCCCGCGCGAGCGTCACTTCCTCCGGGCTTCCCAGAAGCGCAAACAGCTTCTGTAAATCTAAGAAGCCCTTTGTCGACATCTCCTTCGTCCAATCGTTGGCCGTTGTCATGCCGAGCGGCTTCGGCGCGAAGAGACCCGCAAACTCGACGTTGCCGGTATCGACGCGAAGCAGCGATGCGTTTTCGCACGTGCAGCCGCCCTGCATGGCCGTGCTGACCATGACCGCGGGAAATGAAAGTTTAACGCGCGGGTCGATCGCGGAGAGGATCATCGTCTGCGTGCCGCCTCCGCTGGCGCCGGTGATCGCGATTCGTTCCGGATCAACTTCGGGCAGACTTAACAGAAAATCGAGCGAGCGAATCGAGTTCCACGTCTGCAGGCCCATCGCGCTTTGCAAATGCGCCTCGGCTTGCGTGCTGAAGAGGCCCCAGTTTTCGGTCGTGTTCATCTCGGGCCGCTGCTTGGCGAACCCGTGCACCAGCTCGCGCGAGAGTTGGATCGAGTCGGAATCGCCCAGCATGTCCCACTGCCAGACGACGCAGCCCATTCGCGCGAGCTGTACGCACATCGATTGAAACCGGCTGCGGCCGCCGCGCTCGAAACGTTCCTGGCCGGTGGCGATTTCTTGCTTAAGTTCGTCATCGGTTGCTAATGAGAGCCGGGCGTCCTTCCAATGGCCGTGCGCAAACATCACGCCGGGAACTTTACCTTCAACTTTCTTCGGCCGGTAGAGGTTTCCTGTAACGAAAAAGCCTGGTGCACTTTCGAAGTACACTTTCTCGACTGTGTAATCGGGCCGCTCGATCTTGCCATGAATCACCGCATGCATCGGCGTCTTCGTGGGCATCGGCCAGAGACCTTCCGCAATCAGAATCCGCCGCTTCACGAATTCGGCACGAACTGTCCAGTCCGCTTTCGACTTTGGCGGCGTGAATGGAAAGTAGCCGTCAAGGTCCTTGAGCGGTTTCAGTCGCGTATCGTTTGGAAGCGAGCCGGCCGGCAGGGCTCGCGGCCCCGCCGCCTCGAGCGATATCGCGACGCACAAAATATTCGCCGCCGCGATCAATAAACGCAGCATTCGCACGAAGACTAACGTGTTTGGCGCACACGCATGCAGCCGATTTTGTGTCGAGTTGGGCATAGGACTGCAAATTATAAGGGATATCAGCACTTCGAACGACTATATTATGGCCAGCCGGGCGTCGCTGGTCACGGACGTCCGCACCTCGCCAGCCGCCGCTCGCTCTCATTGCCATATGGAGATTGCCGTGAACGCATGGTTCAATTTGCAAGTCCTGACTTTATTCATCGCGATGTGCGGAGTTGCGTCTGCGCAGGAATCTAAATCAACTGCTGCCGGCAAGGAACACAAATCCGCGCCGCGCGCGACCGACGACCCGACGACCAATGTACTGCCGCAATCGGAATGGGATCGCGTCGATACATCGGTCGAGCGGGCTCTCGCATGGCTGGCCAAACAGCAATTGGCGGACGGTTCGTTTCCGACGCTCGAAATGGGCCAGCCCGGCGTGACCAGCCTGTGCGCGATGGCCTTCATGGCTCACGGGCACTTACCCGGACCTGGGCAGTACGGAAAGCAACTCGAAAAGGCAACCGACTTCGTGCTCGCATCGCAGCGCGAATGCGGTTTGCTCTCGCGCGTCGGCCCCGACGGCGCGGAGATTACGCGCAGCCTCGTGCACGAGATCGGCGAAGCGTCGGCCTACAACCACGCGATTGCTTCGCTCATGCTTAGCGAGCTCTACGGCCTCAACCAATCGCCAAAGTTGTCGGAGCGCATCAAAAAGGTTGTGCAGAAGTCCCTGGAGACGACGCTCGCGATGCAGCGCTGGCAAAAGAGCGCGGCCGAAGACCAAGGCGGCTGGCGATACGTAAGCACGCCGGTGTACGGCCGCGATTCAGATTTGTCCGTCACCGGTTGGGAGCTGATGTTCTTGCGCTCGGCCCGCAACGCCGGCTTCGAAGTTCCCAAGCAATCCATCGAAGATGCCGTCGGATATATCCGCCGCTGCTACAAAAAGGAATACGGCACGTTCGTCTACATGCAAAACAATGCGAACCAGGATCTTCGCAGCCGAGCCATGGCCGGCGCCGGCGTTCTCGCGCTCGCTCACGCCGGTTTTCACAATTCGGAGGAGGCCAAGGAGTCGGCCGACTGGCTTCTAAAGTACAACTTCGACGACTACAACCAGATCGAACCGTTCGGCCAAACGACCTGGCCGATCGACCGGTACCACTACAGTCTGTTCAACTCGTGCCAGGCGATGTACCAGATGGGCGGCGAACACTGGGCCAAGTTCTTCCCGCGCACCGTGCGCACGCTCCTAGCCAATCAACAAAAAGACGGCTCCTGGCCCGCCGAAAGCCACCTCAACGACAGCCAATTCGGCAACGCATACACGACGGCGCTGGTCGTGTTGTCGCTCGGTGCGCCGAATCAATTTCTGCCGGTGTTTCAGCGGTAAGCGCAAGTCGCCTCGGCAGCGACTATATTGGAGGCTGACGCGGAGCAATGATCCTATTCGCAAATTGTTGCACTCTAGTGGATTGCTAATGCATCGGCGAATTCTCATCGGCATCTTAGCGGCTGTTTTCCACTCCGCTGGAACGGCGCACGGCGCAGTCGAGTTTAACATCGTCGCTCTGGATGTGCTGCCGGGCGGCGCATACAGTCAAGCGCGCGGTCTAAATCTGTTTGGACAGATTGTTGGGGAAGTAAGCAGTAGCATTGGACCAGGACGGCCGGTCATGTGGAATTACGGTGGCGTGCCCCACGAGCTTTGGAGCAACCAACTGGTGGGCGGTACGCTTGCAGATATCAATAACTCGGGTGAAATCGTGGGCCGCTACGGCAGTGGCTCAGGCATCCCTTTGCCAACCAGCGGCGTTCCGTACGGACGGGCGTTTTATTGGAACTCGACCGTTGGACTCGTGGACATTGGATTCGAACCGTTCGGCAATAGCGAAGCGGTTGCCGTTAACCAGTCTGGTAAAGTGGTCGGCGCTTCAGAGCGGTTAGAACTGGTGGATATTGAGGGCATACCACAGCCTATGGAAATCCCGCATGCTTTTATCTGGGATGCGATCCACGGAATCCGTTCATTGGGTGACTTATCGGGCGGCGACAGCTTTGCGAATGACATCAATAGTCATGGCCAGGTTGTTGGATATGGGGATCTCGCGAACGGCGAATGGGGCGCCTTTGCTTGGGACGACGCCGGCGGATTTAGACAGCTGCCAACACTTGCCGGCGGCTCCGAGCAAGCCCTAGCGATCAACGACTCAGGTCAAGTTCTCGGCTTCGAGATTGGAGTAGGCGGACTAGTTTGGGATTTGAATGACGGAAGTATTTCGATCGTTCAAGACGGGCTCGATATGAATAACCTCGGCCAAATCGTTGGGGCGGACTGGTTGGAAATCCAACGATTTGGGATCAAGCGAACGGAACTCGATTCTTATCCGAGTTGATTCCGCCTGGGTCGGGATGGCAACTTGAATTTGCGTTTGCAATCAACGACGCCGGTGACATCGTGGGATACGGCTCGTTGGATGGCAACGTCCGAGGTTTTCTGATGACGCCCATACCGGAACCGGTGTCCTGCCAACTCATGGCTTTCGTCTTGACTATCTTCGTGGCTCGGCGAATATCTTTTCGAAAACGAGCAAACGCGGAACACCGTTAATCCACGGCTCCGCGGTCTCGATTAAACGCCTCGACATACCACGTTTGCACTGCCGCTTCTTGTTTGCGGACGCGCGTGAGGAACGCCGTGCCGTCGTCGACGAGGGTTTGCGTGTGCTTTTGGGCTTTTCCCTCGTCGGGCTCCAGCTTTGGCGCGTGCTGAGTGACGCGGTTCATCGTGGTTGCAAGCTGTTCGCGCTGTTGTTCGATCGCTTCATCCTCGGCCTTCAGCGTTTCGATCCGCGGCAGCAGCTCGGGGTCTTGTTTCCCGATCTCGTCATATTGTCGTGGGTGCAGATGTTTGATGTGATAGTGAATCTGCGCGGAGGCTTCCGACCAGCCGGTCTTTACGTGCTCGATCCAGCTAGTGAGCTCGCCTTCGACGATCGGGGTTACAAGGTTGGTTTCGAAATTCGCGAGAGCGGTTTTTAAATCGCCATCATGGTGAGATGTTGGTTGCATTCGAATCCTCCGTACGCCAGTGCCTTCGTTCTCTTCTCTGTTTGCTTAGTGCTCGCCGAATCCGTTCCGGGAGACCGACGCGCGTAGCAACAAATGCTAAAGGCAAACGTTATGCCGCTGTGGCGGATTAGTTGCGGCCGAACTGGCCGCGTTTTGACCGAAATGGTTACGCGGCGACCATTTTCAAATGGCCGCGAAAATTCGGTTATATCTAGAATTGCCGCAATTCGCGTTCTTTACTCTATTCATGCGTGCCGCATTGCGGCCGGCGCAATAAGTGCAAAGGTGGTCACGTTTGGGCCATCGGCTACGCTAGTCCTGCCATATCCAATTGCAGATCCATTTGCGGCATCGACCTGCAAGGGCACGAACAACTTCGATTCTTGGGGAGCCTTCGTATGCAAATGATCGACGAACGCACTGAAACGTCTCTCGATTCACGACAACTCCTGCAGGCCCTCAACGCGTTCAAAAAGGGCGACTTTTCTGTTCGACTCGACTTTGGCGAAAACGGCGTCGGGCGCAAAGTTGCAGACGCATTCAACGATGTAATCGAACTCAACGAGCAATTGGTCGGCGAGCTGGAACGGATCAGCCAGGTGGTCGGCAAGGCCGGGCGATTGACTCAGCGGGCGACCCTGGGCGACGTCGGCGGCTCGTGGGCACACGCGATCAACTCGGTCAACACACTTATCAGCAACCTCGTGCATCCGACGGTCGAAACGGCTCGCGTGATCGGCGCCGTGGCGAAGGGCGACTTGTCGCAAACGATGGCGCTGGAAATCAGCAAGCGGCCACTTCAAGGCGAATTCTTGCGTACGGCGAAAACCGTCAACCGGATGGTGAACCAGCTGGGTTCATTCGCGTCGGAAGTAACGCGCGTCGCCCGCGAGGTGGGCACCGACGGGAAGCTTGGTGGTCAGGCAAAGGTGAAAGGCGTGGCCGGCACGTGGAAGGACCTCACCGACAACGTGAACCTGATGGCCGGAAACCTGACGGGTCAGGTACGTAACATTGCGGCCGTGACCACGGCCGTCGCCAACGGCGACTTAACAAAGAAGATCACGGTCGACGTGAAGGGCGAGTTCCTCGAGCTGAGAAACACGATCAACACGATGGTGGATCAGCTGCGTTCGTTCGCATCGGAAGTGACGCGCGTTGCCCGCGAAGTGGGTACGGAAGGCAAGCTCGGCGGGCAAGCCATGGTGGAAGGCGTGTCCGGTACGTGGAAGGACCTCACCGACAGCGTGAACTTCATGGCCTCGAACCTTACGGGCCAGGTCCGCAACATCGCCGACGTGACGACGGCCGTCGCGACCGGCGACTTGTCGAAGAAGATTACGGTCGACGTGAAGGGCGAAATTCTCGAACTCAAGAACACCATCAATACGATGGTGGATCAATTGCGTTCGTTCGCCGCCGAGGTGACGCGCGTGGCCCGCGAAGTCGGTACGGAAGGCAAGCTTGGCGGTCAGGCCGAGGTGAAGGGCGTTTCCGGTACGTGGAAGGACCTCACCGACAATGTGAATTTCATGGCCTCGAACCTTACCGGTCAGGTCCGCAACATCGCGGAAGTGACGACGGCCGTCGCTACTGGCGACTTGTCGAAGAAAATCACGGTCGACGTGAAGGGGGAAATTCTCGAACTCAAGAACACCATCAACACGATGGTGGATCAGCTGCGGTCATTCGCGTCGGAAGTGACGCGTGTGGCCCGTGAAGTCGGCACCGAAGGAAAACTCGGCGGGCAAGCCGATGTGCGTGGCGTCGCCGGTACGTGGAAGGACCTTACCGACAGCGTGAACTTTATGGCGTCGAACCTTACGGGCCAGGTGCGCAACATCGCCGAAGTGAGCACCGCTGTCGCCAACGGCGACTTGTCGAAAAAGATCATCGTCGACGTGAAGGGCGAGATTCTTGAGCTGAAGATCACTATTAATACGATGGTGGATCAACTCCGCTCGTTCGCATCGGAAGTGACGCGTGTGGCCCGCGAAGTGGGTACCGAAGGCAAGCTCGGTGGTCAGGCCGATGTGAAGGGCGTGTCCGGTACGTGGAAGGACCTCACCGACAACGTGAACTCGATGGCCGGTAACCTGACGAGCCAAGTGCGCGGCATCGCCGAAGTGACCACCGCCGTCGCAAACGGCGACTTGTCGAAGAAGATCACGGTCGACGTGAAGGGCGAAATCCTGGAACTGAAGAACACGATCAACACGCTCGTGGATCAGCTCAGTTCGTTCGCCTCCGAGGTGACCCGCGTGGCCCGCGAAGTGGGTACCGAAGGCAAGCTTGGTGGTCAGGCCGAGGTGAAGGGTGTGTCCGGCACGTGGAAGGACCTCACCGACAGCGTGAACTTCATGGCCGGTAACCTGACGAGCCAGGTGCGCGGTATCGCCGAAGTGACGACGGCCGTCGCGAACGGCGACTTATCGAAGAAAATCATCGTCGACGTGAAGGGCGAAATTCTCGAGCTGAAGAACACCATTAATACGATGGTCGATCAACTCCGGTCGTTTGCGTCGGAAGTGACGCGCGTGGCCCGCGAAGTGGGTACGGAAGGAAAGCTTGGCGGCCAGGCTGATGTGCGCGGTGTGTCGGGCACGTGGAAAGATCTCACGGACAACGTGAACTTTATGGCCTCGAACCTCACGGGGCAGGTGCGCAGTATCGCGGAAGTGACGACGGCCGTCGCCCGCGGCGACTTGTCGAAGAAGATCACGGTCGATGTGAAGGGCGAAATCCTCGAGCTGAAGAACACGATCAACACGATGGTCGATCAGCTCAGCTCGTTCGCGTCGGAAGTGACGCGCGTGGCCCGCGAAGTGGGTACCGAAGGCAAGCTCGGTGGTCAGGCCGAGGTGGTCGGCGTGTCGGGTACGTGGAAGGACCTCACGGATAACGTGAACTCGATGGCCGGCAACCTCACGAGCCAGGTGCGCGGTATTGCGAAGGTCGTGACCGCCGTCGCAAACGGTGACCTCAAGCGAAAGCTGACGGTGGAAGCCAAGGGCGAAATCGCCGCGCTCGCGGATACGATCAACGGCATGATCGAAACGCTGGCCACGTTTGCCGATCAGGTGACGACGGTGGCCCGCGAAGTCGGTGTGCAAGGCCGGCTGGGCGGTCAGGCGAGCGTGCCGGGCGCCGCCGGTACGTGGAAGGCCCTCACCGATAACGTGAATCAGCTCGCAGCGAATCTTACGACGCAGGTGCGAGCCATCGCCGAAGTGGCCACCGCCGTTACGAAGGGTGACCTCACGCGATCCATCGCGGTTGAGGCGCAGGGCGAAGTCGCCGCGCTCAAAGACAACATCAACGAGATGATTCGCAACCTGAAGGACACGACGCTCAAGAATACCGAGCAAGACTGGCTTAAAACGAATTTGGCAAAATTCAGCCGCATGCTCCAGGGGCAACGCGACCTGCTGGCGGTCGGACGCCTGATTCTGTCCGAACTTGCGCCGGTGGTGAACGCACAACAGGCCATGTTCTACTTGCTCGATACCGCACTCGAAGAGCCCCAACTCGTGCTGTTGGCGAGCTACGCGTTTCAACCGCCGCGCACCGTGGGAACCACGATCCGTCTCGGTGAAGGTCTTGTCGGACAATGCGCTGTCGAACGCGAGCAGATTCTGCTCACCAATGTACCGTCGGAATACACGCAGATTGGTTCTGGATTAGGCGGATCGCCGCCGCGCAGCATCATCGTGCTGCCCGTGTTGTTCGAAGGCCAGGTTAAAGCCGTGATGGAATTGGCGTCGTTTGAGCAATTCAGCCCCGCCCACCAGGCGCTCCTCGAGCAGCTGACCGAATCGATCGGCATCGTGCTCAACACGATAGCCGCCAACATGCGGACGGAAGATTTGCTCAAGCAGTCACAGTCGCTGGCCATGGAGTTGCAGAACCGCCAGCAGGAATTGCAACAGACGAACCAGGAGCTCAAGGAGAAGGCCCGTCTGCTCGCCCATCAGAACGTCGAAGTGGAACGCAAGAACCGCGAAGTGGAACAAGCCCGGCAAGCCCTCGAAGAGAAGGCCAAGCAGCTTGCACTCACATCGAAGTACAAGTCCGAATTCTTGGCGAACATGTCGCACGAACTGCGGACGCCGCTCAATAGCCTGCTCATTCTGTCCGATCAACTGTCGAAGAACCCCGACGGCAATCTTACGCCGCGGCAAACGGAGTACGCCCAAACGATCCATTCGTCGGGCAACGACCTGCTCACGCTGATCAACGACATCCTCGACCTGTCGAAGATCGAATCCGGCACCGTAGTGCTCGACATCGGCGAAGTCCACTTCTCCGATCTGCACGATCTGTTGGATCGCACGTTCCGTCACGTCGCCGAGGCGAAGGGCGTCGATTTCCTTGTTCATGTCGCGCCCGACCTGCCGTCGACGATGCTCACCGATACCAAGCGCGTGCAGCAGGTGCTCAAGAATCTGCTGTCGAACGCGTTCAAGTTCACGCATCGCGGCACGGTTTCGCTGGATGTGCGCTCGGCTCGTGCCGGCTGGAGCAGCGATAACGATTCGCTCAACAACACCGATTCAGTATTGGCTTTCTCGGTCACTGACACCGGCATCGGCATCCCGCCAGATAAGCAGCAGAGTATTTTTGAAGCGTTCCAGCAGGCCGACGGCAGCACGAGCCGCAAGTACGGCGGCACCGGCCTTGGCCTGGCGATCAGCCGCGAACTGGCCCGGCTCCTTGGCGGCGAGATTCGGCTCATCAGCATGCCCGGCGCAGGCAGCACGTTCACGCTCTATCTGCCGCTGGCGTACGCGGCGCCGAAGCCGTTGCCGCGTCGCCCCGTAATGAGCGAGCCGGTCATTGCGGCCGAGCCAGAACCGGAAGCGATACCTGAGATGCCGCGTGCCGAAGAACCGGCCGCGACGAACGAATTCGACGACGATCGCGACATGATCCAGCCCGGCGACCGCGTGGTGCTCATCGTGGAAAACGATCCGACATTCGTCCAGCTATTATTGGAAACGGCCCGCGACGCCGGCATGAAGGGCATCGCCAGTTCGCGCGGCGCGGCAGCGCTCACGCTCGCGCGGGAATACCCGATCTGCGCGGTCACGCTCGACATCTGCCTGCCCGATATCAACGGCTGGCGCGTCCTCCGGCGGTTGAAGCAAGATCTAGCCACGCGGCACATTCCGGTTTATATCGTCTCAACCGAGGACGACAGCGATCGAGCCCGCGCGATGGGCGCCGTCGGTACCGTGCTCAAGCCGCTGCAATCCAAGCAAACCATTGACGACCTCTTCAGCGAAATTCGCCAGTTCGTCGAGCGGCCGGTCAAAGAGCTGCTTGTTGTTGAGCCCGATGAAAGCCGCCGCGAGCGTTTGCTCAACCTAATCGGTAACGGAGACGTTCATTCGACTGCCGCAGCCGAAAGCAGCGACGCGCTTCGCCTGCTCAAGGAGCAGAGATTCGACTGTGTTGTGTTTGATGTTCAGTCGGCCAATGGCATCGTCGACGACGTGATTGAGCAAGTCAGCGATAAGTCCCCATCCGGCGAAATACCGCTTGTTATGTATTCCGAGGAGCCGATACTTCTCGACGATGCAATGACCGATCGCTTGGAGCGCTCGACCAGAATTCGCCATGTGCAATCGCCCGACCGGCTTTTGGACGAAATCAGCCTGTTGCTGCATCGGCCCGTCAACGATCTTGCCGAAGAACAGCGTCAGATCCTGCAGAAGCTGCACGAGGACGATGCCGTTCTGAATGGAAAGCGCGTGCTGATCGTGGACGACGATATCCGCAATATTTTCGCGCTTACGAGCGTACTGGAGCGCTACAACATGCACATCCTGTCGGCCGAAACCGGCCGCGATGCGATTCAGATCCTGCAGGATACGCCCGATGTCGACGCCGTGCTCATGGACATCATGATGCCGGAGTTCGACGGCCTCGATACGACCCGGGCCATTCGTGAAATCCCCGATCTCAAGGAGCTGCCGATCATTGCGGTTACGGCCAAGGCCATGAAAGGCGACCGCGAAAAATGCATCGAGGCAGGCGCTTGGGATTATCTGTCCAAGCCGGTAAATCCAGAACAGATGTTGGCAGTTTTAAGAGCGTGGATCCGGCGGTAATAATATAGATAGGTGTCGGGTGTCAGGTGTCAGGTTTCAGATCAGACGCCTAGCACTCGACACCCGATACCTGATACCTCTTCTATGAAAACCACCGAGCCTGTCAACATCCTGGTCGTCGACGACGTTCCGGATAAGATCATGGCGATCGAGGCCACGCTCGACGAGCTTGGCCAGAATATCGTCAAGGCTTATTCCGGTCGCGAGGCGCTGCGCTGTCTTCTCAAAGACGACTTCGCGGTGATTCTGCTCGACGTCAACATGCCGGAGATGGACGGATTTGAGACGGCCGCGCTTATTCGCGAGCGGAAGCGATCCGAGCACACGCCGATTATTTTCGTCACGGCGTTCAACGATGAAGTGCAGATGGCCAAGGGCTACTCGCTAGGCGCAGTCGATTTTATCTCGACGCCGCTTGATCCCGAAGTCTTGCGGACAAAAGTTGGCGTGTTCGTCGATCTGTATCAGAAAACGGAAACGATCCGGCAACAGGCGGCTCACCGGGTCCAATTGGCCCGTGAGCAAGCGGCCCGCCAGGTGGCCGAGAAAGCAATGCGCCGCTACGCGCTCCTGGCCGAGGCCAGCCGGCTCTTGTCGCGCTCCCTCGATTTCGACGCAACGCTCACAAGCTTGCATCGAACGATGGTTCCCGCGCTTGCCGACGGCTGTCAGCTCGTGCTGTGCGACTCGAACCGCGAGATTTGGTTCGCGCACGTGCCGGAAGATGGGGAGGCGACGCCGTCCGTGTCCAGCTCGCATTCGCGCGTCGAGCAAGTCGATCCGAGGCTTGCCGAGGCGGTTCGCGACGCGGTCGAGAGCGGCCATGCTCAAACAATTCCGCCCGAGACCGTGCACAACTCGCCCGACCTCGGGCCGAAGAAGAAATGGTCACATGTGATCGTGGTGCCCCTGATTGCCCGCGACACTCCACTAGGCGCAATTGTTTGTTGCGCCGCGCGCCGGCAATTCGAACCGGCCGACCTCGCGCTGATTGAAAACCTGGCAAGCCGAGCCGCGACGGCGCTCGATAACGCGCAGCTCTTCCAAACCATCCGCGATGGCGAGCGACGCAAGGACGAGTTCCTGGCGATGCTCGGCCACGAACTCCGCAATCCACTCGCCGCCATTACGAACGCCGGCGAGCTTACCAAATTGCTCGACCCGAACGATGCCACGTTCGACGAGTCGCTCGATATCATCCGACAACAAGCGGCCCTTATGAAACGCCTGGTCGACGACCTGCTCGACGTATCGCGCATCACGAGCGGCCGCGTGCAGCTGCAAAAGCAAATGGTCGATGCCGCCGAGATTGTTACCCGCGTCGCCGAATCGAACGATATTCTGTTCTCGTCGCGGGCCCACTCGCTGCATGTGAACCCGCCGCCCGAAGGTACGCTGCTCGAAGCCGATCCGTACCGGCTCGAGCAGATTTTGTCCAACCTGCTGGTCAACGCCGCGAAGTACACCGATTCGGGCGGCGAAATCTGGTTTAGCGCCAAACGCGAAGGTCCCGATGTCGTTTTCCGCGTGAAGGACAACGGCATCGGCATCGGCCCCGACTTGTTGCCCAACGTCTTCGATTTGTTTTCGCAGGCGAATCGCTCGCTGCATCGAGCGGAAGGCGGCCTCGGCATTGGCCTGACGATCGTACGCGGACTTGCCGAGCTGCACAACGGCAAGGTCCTGGCGAAGAGCGAAGGCTTCGGGCATGGCGCCGAATTTATCGTCTCGCTCCCGGCCATGGTGAAAGCGCCCAAAAGACCTGTGGCCGAACAGCCGGCTCCTTTGGACACAACCACTCAGCCGCGGCGCGTTCTCGTCGTCGAAGATCAGCCCGCGCTGTCGCGCGTAACCGTCGCGCTACTCGAGAAGCTTGGCCACGAAGTGCGCGCGGCCGCCGACGGGCCCGAGGCCTTGCTCGCCGTGCGCGAATACAATCCGGAAGTCGTGCTCTTGGATATCGGGCTGCCTGGTATGGACGGATACGAAGTGGCCCGCTGCTTGCGCAGCGAAATGGGCGACTCGGCGCCGATGCTAGTAGCTATGACTGGCTACAGCCAGCATGAAGTCAAACGACATGCACGGAAGGCGGAGTTTGACCATCATCTGGTGAAGCCAGCCGATATGGGCGTGCTGCGGGAATTGCTGACTCAAACCAAGTGAAGCCCGAATACGTACGCCTGAAATGGGGCGAATTGGTCCGGGAATGCCGCGAAATCGGTATTATCGATTAAGCCGCATGCGAATGCATCGGCTAGGTAGAATATAAGGATAACCGTACAGGAAACTTGTTGGCCGCCTGCTTGTAAAACGGGGCGGCCGCTGTGAAAAATAAAGTGTCGCCCTCGTGGCGGCCATACTCGTACTTGTCAGGAGCTCTCGTCCGATGTCTCGAATTCTGGTTATTGATGACGATCGTTCTGTACGCCATTTGATCGCCAAGGCGTTTGAAGACACGGATGTTCAGGTCGTTCCGGCCGCCACTGCCGAGGAAGGCATGCGCCTGTTGGGCGAGGCACAATCAGACGTTGTATTGCTCGACATTTTGCTGCCCGAGTCGTCGGGTCTCGATCTGTTCGAGCGGATCCGCACGGCCGATCCGAAGCTGCCCGTGATCTTCATCACGTCGCTTTCGAGCAGCGAAACGGCAATCAAGGCGATGACGCTCGGCGCTTTCGATTACTTGCTCAAGCCGCTCGACCTGGCTCGCATTCGCGACCTCGTCCGGCAAGCGATGGAAATCCGCCGGCTAATGAGCATCCCGGTCGAGATGCCGGGCGCCGCCAAGATTCGCGCCAACGGCGAATCGGCCAACCGTAGCGACACGCTTGTCGGCAACAGCCCGCAGATGCAGGAAGTATACAAGGCGATTGGCCGTGTCGCACCGCAGGACGTCACGGTTCTCATCCGCGGCGAAAGCGGCACCGGGAAGGAACTGGTTGCCCGGGCGCTTTACCAACATAGCCCGCGCGTGAAGGGGCAGTTCCTCGCCGTCAATTGCGCCGCAATCCCCGATGCATTGTTGGAAAGCGAACTCTTCGGTCACGAAAAGGGCTCGTTCACCGGCGCCGATCAGCGACGCATTGGCAAGTTCGAACAGTGCTCGGGCGGCACGTTGTTCCTCGACGAAATCGGCGACATGTCGCCGCTCGTTCAGAGCAAAGTGCTCCGCGTTTTGCAATCGCAGCAGTTCGAGCGCGTCGGCGGAAACCACACGATCACGACCGATGTTCGCGTCATCGCGGCAACGAACCGTGACCTCGAAAAGATGGTCGAGGATGGTGAATTTCGTTCCGACCTGTACTACCGATTGAGCGGTTTTACGATTCAGCTCGCACCGCTGCGCGACCGGCCGGAGGATTTGCCGCCGCTGTTGGAAAACTATCTGACTATGTTCAGCACCGAGCTGAGCAAGGACGTCCACGGCGTATCGCCGGAAGCCATGGATGTATTTCTGAACTACACCTGGCCCGGCAACGTGCGAGAATTGCAGAACGTTCTCAAGCAGACGCTGCTCCGATCGGCCGGCAACGTCATCATTCCGGACTTCATTCCAGACCGGATTCGTTTTCCGGAGGCCGATGGCGCGGGCGGCGGCGATGGAGCCGCAACCGACTTGCGGCAGTTCGTCGACGACCGCCTCGAAGGGGGCTCCACGGACCTGTACGCCGAAGCGCTCGAATTCATGGAGCGCTACGTCGTCACCCGCGTTCTGCGCGTTTGCGACGGCAACCAATCGAAAGCGGCCCGAATGCTAGGCATCACGCGCGGTTGCTTGCGCAGCAAGGTGCGAGCGCTTAAGGTCTCAATCGATACTCTCGTCCAAGTCGAAGGCGAGCCATGCGAAGTGTGAGATCGGCGCGAAGCCGCACGATTACGAACGGTAATCGTTAAGCGCGCACTTCAGCGACTCGAATTCAGATTCGAGCGCCTCAAGCATTTCCGACGAAGAATCGAGCTTCGCCGTATTGCCGGCGTCTTCCAAAGCCTGGGCCGCAGCGGCTGCGCGAACGCCGCCGCAACCGGCCAATAAGCCTTTCAGCGCGTGTGCATGTGAGCGGACTGCCGCCGCATCGTTGCATCGCACGGCGCGCTTGAGATCGGAAAAAACATGCGGCGCATCTTCGAGAACGATGCCCGACATTTCGATGAAAAGATCTTTGTCGCCGCCGAATCGGGCCAGCGTGCCGTCGATATCCAGAATTGGTTTCGCCGGGCGACTATCAACAGCCATATCTAGAAGAGCATCAAGGTGCGGCTGGCCGAGCTACCATGCAAGAACTCCATCATACCAACGCGTCTAAATTAGTTCGATACTGAGGCAGACGTTTATTGCAGGGCGATGACAGATATGCATCGACACGCTAATTGAGCTTACTTGCTACCCTCGGGACGAAGAACGCGCCACTGCGCGTCGCGCTCTCCGAGAATGAACGCGCGTAACCGCGGGGGCACATCGGGAGGGAGCCCCGTGCGGCGAAGCTTTTCCGCCGCCGACCAATGATTGCGCACGTCTTTCGCGCGACGTCGAATTTCTAGTGTATCAAGATGCTTTGGTATGCTCACCATTTGAAGTTCTCCTCTTCACGTTTGCCGCAAAGGCAAAGGCAAATCATGATTGCCCGTTCGAGGCAGCCATTGGAGCAAGTTACGTGCCGAGGGATTTGTTTGTTCGCGCCGAGAAAATTACTGGCCTCTTTTTCAGCCTTGCCAAGCGGCCGTTTCGCCAGGCTGTGGCGGTGGGGAGGACTCAAGGGGGCAAAGATTCCAAGCTGTTAAGACTCCATTCCGGTCGGCCGTCATCCACCACATCGATCCATCTGACAGCGTCACCATTTTCGAAGCCTTCAGCAGCGCGTCGAAAGACTCGTAACCAAGCTGGCGCGCCAGCATTTCTTTTTGTGATACCGACAAGTACTCGAATGAGGATTCCAACGAGTGCATGGCTTGCGGAGCGCCGAATTTCATTCGTTCGGCGCGTTGCCCGTTGGTCGTCGACACGTGGCGAGCGATGCGATTGGGCGAGCCGTGCATCGCCTTTGCTGGCTTCCTGTCTCTCCCGCCGTGGTGTGAGCTGAGTCCCATCGTTTACTCCCTTCAAAGCGTCCAGGCCGAGGCGGGTGGGCTTCGACCAATCCGGGCACATTTCGCGCACGTATGCTTCGCATATTTTGTGGTGGCAGGTTCTATACCGAAGGGGGGATCTGTTCGAATTTCGTTCCGGCCATCGGGCCAAAATGTCAGGGCCGGCCATTCTGGCATGCGAAGTGCCTTGAGTTGCGCCGAACTGAAAATTGGCTCGTTTGAGGAGGATTTTTGATGGCCACCGCCGTTCCCAATAAACCTGTTCACATTCCATCGTTGGAAGTCGGCGTCTTCGACACAGTTGACGAAGCTCGCCAAGCCGTTCGTCGACTGCTCGATGCGGGATTCACCAAAGACCACATCACTGTGCTGTGCTCGGATGAAACGAAAGAGCGCTATTTCGCTGAGTTCGAGCATCAAGAGCCCGCTGGCACGTTTACTCCCACCGCGGCGATTGCAGGCGGCACGATTGGGGCACTGCTGGGCGGCTTAACTGTCGTCGCATCGGCCATTGCTACGGGAAGCCTTGCCCTGTGGGCTGCTGGCCCAATAACCGCGTGGGCAGGCGGGGTTGCAGGAGGGCTCGTGGGCGCGATGATGACTCGCGGCGTCGAGAAGGAGCTAGCGAATTTCTATCAACAAGCAGTTGTATCGGGTCAGATTCTAGTCGCGGCTGAGGATCATGGCTCAAACGCCGCGGCAATGCTCGCCAAAGCCGCTAAGATCCTCGCCGAATCGGGGGCCAAACCGCTGCCACTGCCCGAAGGTTGACGTGGTGATTTCGTTGATGCGCCCTTGCCCAACATGCGCATATTCGTGCCACGCCTGGGTGGCCGAATTTGACTAGCGTGCGACCAATTGTTGCAGCCGAGCGTGACCCAAAAAGGGTCACGTTGCTGGCACGCTAAGTGCATCCCTCTTCCCAAATTTCCCACATGTAGCGCATCCCACGACAGCAGCACGGGCACCCCATGACGAAGACATCTACTGAATCTGTTCAACGGCCGCGACAGCAGCAAAATCGACGGCCGGGCGTGGAATCTGAAATGCGTCCGCGCCCGAAGGCCGATGGCGACGAATATATTCCCGCCGGAAAATTGAAAGACAAGGTCGCGCTCATTACCGGAGGCGACAGCGGCATCGGCCGCGCGGCCGCCATCATGTTCGCGAAAGAAGGCGCGGACGTCGCCATCGTGTATTTGAACGAACACGATGACGCGCAAGAGACGAAAAATCGTGTGGAACAAATTGGCCGCCGCTGCATCACGCTCGCTGGCGACGTTGGCGATCCCGAATTCTGCAACGATGCCGTGTCGCTCACCATCGAAGAGTACGGCAAGCTCGACATACTGGTAAACAACGCGGCCGAGCAACACCCGCAAGACTCGCTGTTGGATATATCGCCCGAGCAGCTCGAGCGAACGTTTCGTACAAACATTTTTGCGTACTTCTACATGGCGCGCGAAGCGTTGAAACACATGGCGCCCGGTAGCGCGATTATCAATACCAGCTCGGTCACCGCGTATCGCGGAAGCGACCACTTGCTCGATTATGCTTCGACTAAAGCGGCGATCGTCGGCTTCACGCGATCGCTCGCGTTGTCGCTCGCCAATAAGGGGATCCGCGTCAATGGCGTCGCGCCAGGCCCGATCTGGACTCCCTTGATTCCTTCCACTTTTAAAGCCGACGAAGTTGCGAAGTTTGGCTCCGATGTACCGATGCAGCGGGCCGGGCAACCGGAGGAAGTCGCTCCATCGTACGTTTTTCTGGCGTCCTCGGATTCGAAGTACATGACTGGCCAGATGCTTCATCCCAACGGCGGTGAAGTGGTCAATGCCTGACCAGAGTTCGTGGACAGGTTTGTTTCTGTTTTGTTTAAGGAGGATTGATCATGACGAAGAAACTTGGAATCTCGCTGCTTGCAGTCGCAGCCATGGCCTTGGTGTTGGCCATCGCGGACGACGCGCAAGCCTTCGGGCGTCGCGGGGGCGGCAGCTACGGAAGCTCGGGCAGCTGGGGTAGTAACGGCAGCAATGGCAGTTACGGCAGCCACGGCGGACGTGGGCGCCGGCATGGCTCGTGGGGCTCCAACGGCAGCAATGGTTCGTACGGCGGATATAGCTCGAACTCGTCGTGTGATTCGTGTAATTCATCGAGTTCGTGCGACTCCTGCGGAAGCTCGAGCTCGAGTGATTGTGGTTGCAGCGGCGATTCCGGCGACGATCATGACAGCGATCATCGCGACGGAGACCGTCACGAAGCCCGTTACCACGGCGATCAGACCTATGACAACAACGCGCCGATGCCCGCGCCGGAATACCGAGAAGGTAATCGTGGCGCTGGCGTCGTGATTGGTACCGATCGGGATCGTGACCGTGATCGGGACATGAAAGATCGGGATCGTGACCGCGATCGGGATCGTGATCGTGAACATGCCGATCGTGACAAGAATGAGCGCACGTCAAGTGATCGTGATCGTGATCGCGACCGTGACAGCGATAAGTCGCGCAGCGAGTCCAAGGATTCATCTAAGGACTCTTCGTCCAAGGATCAAAATCGCGACAACAGCGATAAAGACAAGGACCAGCGGAGCAACGATACTGGTGCAGAGAAATCGAATCAGTAACTAACATCAACAGGCCCCCGATCGTAAAGATTGGTGACCTCTAATGTTCGCTGGCCGGGCGTATCCCCCACCGCCTGGTCAGCGATTTTTTTTGCCCGCACGTAATTGGGGTGCCACTGCTGTGTTGCCCAGCGGTAATATTTACGCCCCACCCTTGCAGTTCGAAATCCGCTAAATGCATCTAGCGAATACGATCGAACAATGCCCCGACCATGCCGAATAGAATCGCAAACACCGTCGTCACGATAAACAGGTCGCGAACCGTGAAGCGTTTGTAGCGCTGGAACAAACGCTTTGTTCCATGTGCGAACCCGATCGCCGCAAAGAATACGGCGAAGGGCAATTCGAACGCTAGAATGAGCTTCCCTAGCTCCAACATGACTCGACCCTCGTCAATCCGTTCGACCGGTCCGCACCAAGGTATTCTATACAACGAAACGGGCCAGAAAATCGTTCGCACTCGAACGATTTCTGGCCCGTAATTCGTTATTGCCAGCGTTACCCCTAAGACCTTGGTCGCCGGGAGTTTGCGGCCGTGTAACCAGCTTTCTTGGCGTCCTCTTCGGTCATGTATTTACCATTGCGCGTTGTGCCATACCAGGCGCTGCCTTCCTTGTGATACTTCTTGCTATCAATGTTGACCCACACCATTCCCTTCTGCGGCGGCGGCTCGAACTTACGCGTCGTTTCCCTCGACGACTTCGTATCGGCAGCGCCGGCCTTCGCCTCCGTCGTGATTGGCTTGGACACCGTGTACGTTTGCTTGGTGTCATTTACAGTCACCAGCGGCTTGATCTTCGTGATCGTTGCCGCCGCAATCTTCGACTTCGTCAAATCGTCGACCGACTTATACGGCCGAGCTGCCATAATCTTCTTGGCACTCGCCGTTCCAATACCCGGCAGTGTTTCCAGCTGAGCCGCGGTCGCGGTGTTCAAATTGATCAGCGCAGGCTTCGCGTCCTTATCGCTCGACTTCGCATCCTTTTCTGACCTTGGTTGCTTACCCTCCGTCTTGATATCCTTGCTGAGAGACTGTGACATCGAGGCATTGACTGTCACCATTGGCGAGATCCGCCGAAGCTCTGCGCTCGTGATGCCTGCCTTGGATAAATCGTCGACACTTTTGTATGGCCGGTTGTCGATGATCTTTTTCGATAGCGCCGCCCCAATTCCTGGCAATTCTTCAAGTTGCTTCGCAGTCGCTGTGTTTAGATCGATTCGCTTGCCAATAGTCGACTTCGAGTCGGCTTCTCGCGCCGGCAGCGGCGCGCTGAGCAGAACAAAGCCAACGACTGCTGCCAGTCCGCCGGCTCGCAACAATACGGAAAGTCTCATGTGAACACTCCTCAATATATTGACAGGGACATACCCCAGAACACGCGAGATAGTTCGAAGTGAGCCAATCAACGGGCCGAGAATGTATCCAGACTTACAGCAAATGGGTAATCAATTGAGTTTGAGATGTCAGCAATTCACTTTCAAGTCCTCGGATAACGACACTGTCGAATTACCCGCGTGGCATTCTCACGCACAACAAACGCAGCACCAATTCAGTGGGCGTTCGTAAAGCGAGCCCATCAAAGCAAAGCGCAACGACAGTCCCCAAACCGGCGAATTCAGAGCACAAAACCGCCTTCCCGCAAAGAAATTTTCACATATTCTCGCTTTATTCTTGCGATTGGCGATGTGGCAACTTAAGATGACGCCTGCGTCGCACCTCTCAAGGCGGGAAGCAGCCGCGGCCAGCTAAGCACAAATTCTCTTTGTCTCGATCGCCGGATTGCGGGGAGTAGTTCTAATGAATTGGACAACCCGGGTGGTTCCCTATGGGCGCGAGGCCCGCGGTCTCGCCGTCACCGCCCTTCTCTTCCTCGCCTCGAGCGCTGCCGCACAGAGCCTTGCCCCGTCGCTGGGCGGGAAGGCCGCGCCACTTGGCGATGTGCCATTGGAATCCAGGTACATGACCTGGATCGGAAGCACGACAACGCAAGGCGATGCGGTCATGAACGCCAACACCGCGCGGACGACCTATGGCGTCAACGGCGCGGGAATCAAAGTCGGTATCATCTCCGATTCATTCAATCGGCTTGGTGGGATGAGCGCCGGCATCACTTCGGGCAACTTGCCTGGCGTTGGTAATCCAAATGGCTTCACAACACCGGTCAACATTCTAAAGGATGATCCCGGTACTTACGCTGCGGACGAAGGCCGTGGAATGGCCGAGCTTATTCACGACGTCGCGCCCGGCGCCCAACTTTTATTTCATTCGGCGTTCAACAACACGGAAGCTTCTCCGGGCCAGACAATTGGCGAAGCAATTAATGCATTGGTAACGGCCGGCGCCAACATCATTGTCGACGACGTGGCTACGCTCGATATGCCTGCGTACCAGGACGGTAAGGCGGCCATCGCCGCCCACAATGCATTTCTCGCAGGCGTTCCCTACTTCTCGAGCGCGGGTAACAACGCCAACAATGCGTACGAGGGCATCTTTACTCCCCGCCTTGAAGGGACCAGGACGTATCACAATTTCGATGCCAACAATAATGACGTCGCCGCCGACAAGACGATGCTGCGGATCGGCTCCGTGGGGGCTGGTGGCCAGGTGCGCGCATCGCTTTGGTGGGATGATCCGTATCCTTCGGTCGGCGGCGGCGCTCCGACTGCGGATATCGATTTCTTTCTATACGATATCACCGCGGGTAACACGCTTGTGAGCCAAAGTATCGCCGATCAGCTCGGCGGCCAGGATGCGAATGAGTTTGTTTTCGCCACCAACGGCGATTCGGTTACACACCAGTACGGTGTCAAAGTTGAACTCTTTGCAGGCGCACTTAACAAGAAGTTGAAAATCCAGGTGTTTGGGTCATCCATATCCGATGACGACGACACCAACTCGCCGACAACATTCGGACAAAACTCCGCCGTCGGGGTCGTCGGCGTAGCAGCCGCCTCCGTCTTCAACCCCACGGCGCCGGAGCCATTCACATCGTTCGGACCTACAACGATCCTCCGCGATGGGAATGGAAACCCGCTCGTAACACCCGAGATTCGCAATACGCCTCAAATCACTGGTCCCGACGGCGGCAACACTTCGTTTTTTCCGCCCGGTGGCGACAGCCCGAGCGATGCCGACTCGTTCCCAAACTTCTTCGGCACGTCGGCGTCGGCGCCGCACGTGGCGGCTGTGGCCGCGCTTGTGCTGCAGCGGGCGGCGCAACTTGGACTCTCGCTCACTCCGTCGCAGCTCTACAACATCCTGTTCAACTCCGCGGTGGACATTACCGGAACGGGCGGAACCACCCCCGGGTTCGATTCGCGGACCGGTTGGGGCCTGCTTGACGCCAATCTAGCGCTCTCGAAATTAGCGGTCCCTGAGCCAGGCGCGATTGCGTTGGCGATTGCCGCTGTTGGTATAGTCGTCGGAGGACGGCGGAATCGCAGCGTGCTATAAGAGTAGACTACGATCTCAACTATTGCGGACGGACTCGAACCTTCCCCTAGCCCCTCCCTAAAAGGGAGGGGAATATTTGCGGGCACTCACACCTCACGTTGATGCCGGGTTTACCGATCGTTCGGCAATCTCGCTCAGTTGCTGATCAGTTTGCTTTTCTTCGTCGAGCGTCTGTTCCAACAGCTCGGCCGAATACTCGTCGTTCAGCTGTCGTGCAAAAGCGCGGGCAGTGCCGTAGCCGGCCATCTCGTAATGTTCGACGCGCTGCGCCGCCGCGATCAGTGCGGCATCGAGAACGTCTGCATCGCCATCGGCGCTGAGCACGTTGCTGCCTTCCTTCACCAGCCCGACCATCGCATCGCATTTCTCGCGTTCCGGCTGCGCGCCTCGATGTTCGAAGATCGATTCCAATCGTTGGATATGCTTCTCGGTCTGCTGTAGGTGATTCTTGAGCGCTTGCTTCAGGCTCGGGTTCTGTGCTTTTTCCGCCATCTTCGGCAGCGCCTCCGTGATGCGAAACTCGGCATCATACAGGTCCTTGAGTTCGTGCATGAACAGTTCGTCCAATGAGTTAAATGTTTCGCTCGTAAAGATTCCCATGATCGGCCTCCCGTGCTGAAATGTGTTCCCGAATTCGCCGCGCTGACGTTTTTCGTGCGGACAACTTTCAGGTAGTCAGTCGAGCACAGCCTGTGCCAATCGAAATGGTCAACGAATCGCTTACAATCGATTGCGGCTTCGCGCGGGTGCAAAGAGCGAAGGCGGGAGCAAAACCTAGCGAAACACAGACCCACTTTGCGTGGCAACTGGACGGAAGGAAAGAAAAAAGATACACGGGGCGGCGGCATCGGCTGCAGAGCATTTGCGGCATCTGCGAGAAGAGCTCTCTTGCCGGATTGCAGATCTTGGCGGGAACACCGCCCCGTGTATGGGCCTTCCTTAAAATCTCCAATGAATGAGCGTCGGATCTGGCAGGCAGGGCGATAAAACAGCACGTGACGTATTCAGTTCATGCCCCGGAGCCGCCGGGCTCCAGGCCCGCCAATTCCGACAAAGCGAACGGCTGGAATCGGAATGCAAACGTCGTGCCGATAGGTGGCACCATCAAATCGCCGGAAATAACGCCTAGATCAGGAATTGCGTCGACGAACTGGTGTCGCGACGAACATCAGCATGGTTGCCAGCTGACCATGCAAATCAACCCAGATCGCTAGATGACCGCCGTCTCGGTCTGTATGAGCTTCCCGTGGTCCAGTCTCGTACAATTTGACGCACGCCGTTCGATTGCCCCAAGTTGCTTTTCTTGATTTTCCCGTACCCAGGTATACTGGAAGGCCATTCGGAATTCATTCCTGGGCCGGGCACTTTCCTCGCGAAACTTGGCGGCAATGGGCGCGGGTCCTCACATACCTCAAATAACCGGGCGACCAGCAAATCCCCATAATGAGGGATTCGAGGCCTTCTCCTTGCAGGTGAAAGCCCTCTCGCGCCTGCACGAGCTGGCCATGTTGTTGGCCGGCATGCCCGAGCCGGAGCCTGCACTACAGGCGATTCTCGAAACGCTCGTCGACGTTCACAACGCTGATTTCGGCCTGTTGTCTCTCTACGACGCATCGCTGAAATGTCTTACGCCCGGCGCCAGCCTGGGATTTGATGACGCCGCTTTGAAGGCCCTTGCGCGCGTCCAGCCGGGAGAGAAGGATGGCGCGTGCGGAAGCGCGTTTGCAACTCGCGAGCGAGCGATCGTGGAAGACGTCGAGACTGACGAGCGATTCGAATCCTATCGCTCGATGGCCCGCGACGTCGGTTTTCGCGCTGTCCACAGCACGCCGATGATGACTCGCACCGGTGAAGTGATGGGCGTCCTTTCCGTCCACTTCAAATTGCCACGCCGGCCGACCGAAACTGAGATGCTGCTGGCCGACTTGTGCGCACGTCATGCGGCCGACGCGATGGAAGTTGCTCGAAGCCGCCAGGCTCTGCGAGAGAGTGAAGTGCGTTTCGCCCGGTTCATGCAGCACTTGCCTGGCCTTGCATGGATCAAGGATGAAGCCGGTCGCTACGTCTTCGCCAACGCGGCCGCCCAAAAGGCATTTCAAGCGACGGAGGCCGAACTCTATGGAAAGACCGACGCGGAGGTGTTTCCGAACGACACCTCACGTCAATTCCAGGAAAACGACAAGCTCGCCTTAGCCAAAGAACAAGGAATTCAGATCGTCGAAACGCTGGAGCACGAAGACGGAACGATTCACTATTCCCTCGTCAATAAATTCGCCATTCCAAGTCTCGACGGCGCCGGCCCGCTTATCGGTGGTATGGCCATCGACGTGACCGATGGCAAGCGGGCCGAGAAATCGCTCCGCGAAAGCGAGCAACGGTTCCGCAATATGGCCGACCATGCGCCGGTCATGATCTGGGTGACCGAGCCGGACGGCAGCTGTTCGTTCCTGGGTAAAACCTGGTACCAGTTCACCGGCCGCAGCCCCGACAACAGTCTCGGTTTCGGTTGGATCGATGCCGTGCATCCGGATGACCGGAACGCCGCCCGCGAAGCTTTCCTCGCGGCCAACGAGCGACAGGCCGCCTTCTCGCAGGAGTACCGGCTGAAAGGTCGCAGCAGCGAATACTATTGGGTCATCGACGCCGCGTCGCCGCGCTTCGACGACAATGGAACTTTTCTCGGCTACATCGGCTCGGTGATCGACATCACCAAGCGAAAACAGGATGAGGAGACATTGCGCGAAAGTGCCGCCGCCCTTAAGGAGGCCGATCGTCGCAAGGACGAATTTCTCGCACTCCTCGCCCATGAGCTCCGCAATCCGCTCGCGCCGATTCGCACAGGCGTTGAGCTCATGCGGCTTGCCGGCAACGATCCGGCCATCGTGGAGGAAGTGCGCACGACAATGGAGCGGCAGTCGCAGCAGATGGTCCGCTTGATCGACGACTTGCTCGACGTAAGCCGCATCACGCGCGGCACGTTGGAGCTGCGCAAATCCCGCGTCGAGTTATCCGCAGTGGTAGAGAGCGCGGTCGAGACGGTCGGACCGATCATTCGGGAAATGGGCCACGAGCTGCACGTCGACTTGCCAAAGCAACCGATCGTCGCCGAAGGCGATCCGGCGCGCCTGTCGCAAGTGATTTCGAACCTGCTCAATAACGCCGCTAAGTACATGCCTCGCGGCGGAAGAATCGATCTCTCCGCCAAGCGCCATCGGAGCACGGTCACGATCTCGGTCAAAGACCAGGGCATCGGGATTGCACCGGAAATGATCAACCGTATTTTCGACATGTTCATTCAAGTCGACGACTCGCTCGATCGGGCCCAGGGCGGCCTCGGCATCGGGCTCACTTTGGTCAAGCGGCTTGTCGAGATGCACGGCGGAACGGTGAAAGCCCGCAGCGCCGGCGTGAATCAAGGAAGCGAATTCACGGTGCGGCTGCCGATCGTCGTGGAGCTATTAGGCCAGCCGCACGAATCGAATGGCCAGCACGTTGCGCCATCTGGCAAGCGCCGCGTCCTGATCGTTGACGACAACGAAAGCGCTGCGCACGTGCTGGGCATGCTGCTCAAAGCGCTCGGCAACGAAGTACAAACCGCGTTCGATGCAATTTACGCGATCGAGCTTGCCGAGCACTTTCGACCCGATGTGGTTCTGCTCGACTTGGGTATGCCGAAGATGAATGGCTATGAAGCGGCGCGGCACATCCGCAGCCAGCCGTGGGGAAAGACGATGGTGCTTGCAGCACTGACTGGCTGGGGTCAGGAAGACGACAAGCGCCGCACTCGCGAAGCGGGATTTGATCATCATTTCGTCAAACCAGTCGATCCGGCGACCTTGCAGAAGTTTCTCGCCGAATGCGAGCCCATTGGCTGACAAACTGACCCTGGTGCGAACGTGGTCGCCGGGGTGTCAGACTGTCCTTTTCGCGGTCAACGGCTTGGCCTTGAGCGCGCCCTAACTGCTGATCCAGCAAGATTTTGGCGCTGATGGGGCGCCCTCCAATGCCGGTATGCGGTTTGCGGAACTTCAGTGCCGGTCGTCAGGCTCGAGATTTTACTGACTTTCAACTGAATGGAACTGCCATGTTGTCGAATGCATTAATACTCGTAGCGGGAGGGGAAGCCGCCGATCGTGAAACGATTCTTCAAGCCCTCGGCGATGAATTCCATGTTGTTGCTGCACAGACCATGGATGACGCCCTCGCCCACTCGAACGATTCCGTAGGCCTGGTGATTTGCGACCTGGATTCATCGCAAGTCAGCGGGATGGACTTGGTCCGGAAATGGAAAGAGCGCCAGCCGCAAACACCGTTCTTGGCGCTCACGAATGGCCGCGACGTTGGCTCGGCGGTCGAAGCCATGAAGCACGGTGTTGCCGATTGCCTCGTGAAACCGCTCGATCAGGACGATCTGCGATCGGCCGCGATGCAGCTGGTCAACGGCGCCGCCAAAACGGAACCGCGCCCCGGCGGCAAATCGCACATCGATATTCCGCCCGGCACCTCGCTCGAAGATCTGGAACGAGCGGCCGTCGAGCAGGCCCTTGTGCAACACCAGGGTAACCGCACCCACGCCGCCAAAACGCTCGGCATCTCCGTACGTACATTGCAGCGGAAACTGAAGGCGTGGGGAATGCCGATGATGTCGCTGCCGAGCGCGTCGCCGCCAAACACTTACTTGATCCCGCCGCACGCAGCAACAAGCCACGTCTTCAGTTCGCACGTCCATTGAATTGATTCGGATGCGCGCCACAGTTAGACGCCGACAGCCCCCGGCTCCGCCGGGGGTTTTTTATGCGCTGATTCGCTTCTGCACGTGATCGTTAAACTCTCCGCGGGAGCGTCGGCATGACCTTCACGCGCCAGCGCATTAGAAAGCCCGGCAGAGTATTAACACTCTGCCGGGCCCTTTGTGATCGGCCCGATCAATGCTCTTCGTCAGAGCATTGACCGTCAATTGCGTGTTAGGCAACCGGCGGTCGAACTCGCGGTATGATCAGGCTGATGATAAAGAGTACCAGGAACACGAAAAACAATACCTGTGCGATATAGCTTGCCGTGCCTGCCACTCCACCAAAGCCGAGAACCGCGGCGATCAAAGCGATCACCAGAAATGTTAGTGCCCAACTTAACATGATGCACCTTCCCTTTCTGTTTGACGTGTTTGCCGCAGCGATCGAATCGTGCGGATAAGCCGCAACGATTCGCGGCTAGTCTTGTAAACTCCTGCACGTTAAGAGTCGCAAGCTGTGTGCCGGAATTCGGCTCGCAAAGAAAAGGCGGTGTTTTCTGCTTGAATACGCTCGTGTCGAAGACCCCGCCAGAATCGGACAACTTGTCGTGCGACGAAACCGGACAACGTTCGGCCAATCTGGTCGCACTTCCCCCGGCGACGTTTGGTATCGCGTCCTCAAAATAAGCACACACAGTAGGCATATCGCTTGCGTATATGTATTTACCGACACTCAACCATAAACCCTCAACACTCAACCCTTTCAGGTGCAACCATGCGTCTACTACTTATCATCGCCGCCGGTGTCTTGGTCTTCGCGCTAGTCGGCTGGATCAGTTTTTCACGCGGTCCGGACGATCGCGCGAGCATCAATCTCGAGACTCCTAAAATCCGCCAGGATACTCAACACGCGATGCAGTCGGGCGCTGAACTCCTGCACAAAGCTGGAGACAACGTTGCTCGAGAGGCGAACAAATCGCCAGACTCTGAAACAGCCCGCGAAACTACGACGACGACAACCACAACGACGCAATAATTGATGCGCAGAAAAAAAGCCGCGGCACGGTTTTCCGCGTCGCGGCTAAATGGCTGTTCGCCGATTTATTGAACGTCAGTGATTGACAGTGCTTTCAAACTTTTTCAACTGTTTCTCGGCTTCATCGCGAGCCACGCCGTAGCGTTTCTGCACCGCGCCGAGAAGCTGATCTCGTTTGCCTTCGATGCGATCGAGATCATCGTCCGTGAGCTTGCCCCATTGTTCCTTCACTTTGCCGCGAAACTGTTTCCAATCGCCTTTGACAGTATCCCAGTTCATGGTTCCGCTCCTTTCTTTAAACGAGAGCGGCGAGTCACGACGGCTTTGTCGGCGAATCGACCGGCCAGCCGGACGAGCCTGGACGAGGGCTCCAGTCGTCGGCGGAGAAATTCTGGTCGAATCGTCGCAGCGCGTCCAGACGCTGCCGCATTTCGCGAATCAAACTTGATTCGGCCGCGCTAATCCCTTCGATGGCGCCCAGATATTCGATCTCGTTACCGGTTGCAAATCGCATGATAAGCCTCATCCGCGTTGAGTTTTCGATTCTCGCCACCCTTTGGCACAAATGTTCATGAGCAATCGGCATGCCGTATTGCCGTAATGGTCATTGCTAGACGCGGCCTGCGTGCTCAAACTGGTAGCACTTCCGCAAGCAGCCGTTACCGCAGCAAATCTTGTCACGTTCCAAACGTCTTACCGTCGCTTTGTCCCTCTTCCTCATTGAGGCGACATTTTCAATTGGCCAAGCGGACGCCGGGGACGCGCAGCGCTACGTGCTTTTGAACCTGGCTGCCACCGAGCTGCACGAAAACTCATCTCAAACCATTCAACACATCGGCCGGGGCTGGAAACCCGGACAACCGCGGCTCGGGGTCGCGGCCATCATTTCCTATCTGCGCGATCCGCCGGCCGAAACTCACGAGCGGTTACAAGCGCTACTCGGGCTGTGCAAGAAATACGAATTGCCCGTCGTTGTGCAGCTCGACGGTGAGCAGTGGTGGCAGAACCGGCCCGATCTCTGGAATTGGTGGGACAAATCGAAGCCCGGATACGATCCGGCGAACGCGGCCAACGTCGAGTGGAGCGGCTGGGGACCTGAGCACGCACTTAAAATCGCGTGGCGAAACTGGAGTCGCCAATGGCGCGTGCTCCCGCCGCCGAATTTGATGAGCCCGCGATACCGGGCTGCGTGTCACGAAGCAATGGAACCGCTCGTCAAGGAAATTATTCGCTGGCGCGACGAGCTGCCAGAGGAGAAGCGCTCATTGCTCGTGGGTGTGAAAGTCGGCTGGGAAAGCGCGATCGGCATGGGCAGCCACTACTACCCCAATGGCAACGCACTCCTAGACAAGGATCCCGCGAACGATCCCGATTGGGATGCAAAGCCAAACAGCTTACCTAGCCGCGGATATCAGCCGATCGGTTACGCTGCCGTAACGACCGCCGGCCTTGCGAAATCGGGCGAACTTAAGGAGGAGCATTTGGCCGAAATCGTGCGGCGCCATTTGGACGATTTATGCGTGGTGGCCCAACATGCCGGGCTCTCGCGCGACGAAATCTTCACGCACAGCGGAGGCTGGAAAGAAGGCGAGCTTCTTTACCGCTCCGCCGTGAATGAGCACTCGTGTCCCGGCTGGAGTTTCTACCGCTACGCCCGCGATCCCAAAAAAGACAAAACTGCGATGGCGGCGGTCGCAGATTCAACCGCGCCCTATTGGGCCGCCGTCGAGTGGCTGCCCGTCGGCGCCCGAACCGACGACGAGTGGCTCGCGGCCATCCGCAACACGCTTGCAATCGATCGCTGCCGCTACTTGTGCATCTACAATTGGCGACAGCTGAAATCCAACACCGTCGCCATCGAAGGCATCCGCCGCGCGCTCGCCGACACGTTTCCGTTTGACAAATAGCCACGCGGCCAGGACCCGCAGATCCATTAGGCCGCCGGCGCCACCGCTTGCGCACCACGAGGTACAATGTCGTCCAGTGACTCCGGCAAAACCGGAAGATGTGCAAACGGATTCACTGGCGGACCCCCCGTAGTCGATGCCTGGCCGTTCGCCTTAGATGGCTCCGAATCTGCCACTTGCTGTCGAAGCGAAGGCTCGCCGACCGCCAACTCGTCCTCGATGCGGAGGACGCCGGCCACGTGCTGCGTCAACGATGCAATCAACTGCCGGTCATAGTATGATGGCACAACGCCCGCAAGCTTCACTGCGCCGTCACGCACCGAAATGCTCACCAGGTGCCAGCCCGCTCGCCTTTTGACCGAGAGCGCAATGCGAAGCCGCAGCAACAAGTCGGCATCGTCAATGCTGGAATAGTTATCAGCAGCTTGTTGTACGTAAGTAGCAGACATAGCTTGTCTCCAAGAAATGTTTTCCCTAAAAGAATGGTCGCCGCAACAACCGCATCCGCGCCGCAAGTGGCCGGCTAGCAAATCTTGCGACAACAACAGCGTTCGGAGACATAGCACGCCGTGATGCGGGCGAGCATGAAAGCAGCCGAAGAAACCAGCGACCGATTATGCCGAACTATTTTCAAGATTGAAGTGACCATGCGTGAGATCCTGTCAGGATTTGCGCCTCTGGCAACTCCAGTCGGCAGCGAACAGTTAATGTCTTGCCAATCTCCGCCTTCGGAATACAACCCGGGCTAGGGATTTCCCCGCGCATTCCGTAACCGCCGCTTCTCCGTGCGATCAATTTGTATAACAACTCCATCCTGCACAATAACATTCACCGAGCCGAACCGGAGGCCGCGAAGCGAATCGCGAATCTGATCCAGCGCGTCGTCGGTTGGCGTCCCTTGTTCGGCGGCCGCAATTTTCGATTGGTGTGAAATTGGCTCTCCCACAATTGTTCCTCCACTTGCCATTTGAGTCCTTTCAAATCTCGTAATCGGGCACGAACACGCGGGTCTTCTTCGGATAGATGTAAACGTTGGCCCCTTCAGCAAGCTGGAGGCGTTGGTAATCGTCGAGGCTCAGGTCGACCAGCACTTCCTTGCCTTCGGCAGTCCGCGTCGTAACCTTCGCGATGGAGCCCGCGGGATTGATTCGTGTGACGGTCGCCGCGAAGTGCGGGGCGCCATTGCTGTACAGCTTGATATCAAGCTCGTGCGGCCGCATGTAGACCATCGCGACGCCTTCTTTTTGATTCGGGAACGAATGCCCTTCGAGCGGCACTTCGCCCACCATCGCCTTGCCGCCCTGCACGCGGCCGTGGAACACGTTCACCTGCCCCAAGAACTCCATGACGAACTGCGTTGCCGGCTTGTGGAACACTTCCTCCGGCGTGCCGATTTGTTCGATCCGGCCCTGGTTCATCACGACCACCCGGTCGGCCACTTCGAGCGCTTCTTCCTGATCGTGCGTCACAAGGATGCTCGTAACATGAATTTCGTCGTGAAGTCGGCGAAGCCACGCCCGCAGCCCCTGGCGGACCTTGGCGTCGAGAGCGCCAAATGGTTCATCGAGCAAAAGTACCTTGGGCTCGACGGCGAGCGCCCGGGCCAGGGCGGCTCGTTGCCGCTGACCGCCGGAAAGCTGCGACGGAAACCGCTTTCCGAGACCTTCGAGTTGCACCAATCCCAAAAGCTCGTGCACCCGACTTTCAATGATGCTCGCAGCCGGTCGCGACTTCCGTGGCAACACTCGCAGGCCAAACGCCACGTTTTCGAAAATCGTCATGTGCCTGAACAGAGCGTAGTGTTGAAACACGAAGCCGACACGGCGCTGCGCGGCCGGACGGTTGGCCACGTCCTCTTCATAGAAGCGGATTCGCGATCGCGTGTCGGCTTCGGGTGTATCGAGTCCGGCAATGATTCGCAGCAAAGTCGTCTTGCCTGAGCCGCTGGGGCCGAGCAGCGCGACCAGCTCGCCGTCGCGGATCGACAGGCTGACGTCGCGAAGCGCCTGGTACGTACCAAATGATTTGTTGATGTGTGAAAGTTCGATGCTCATCGGACTACTCCTCTGCCCGCGCGGGCTCAAGGGCTTGCTCATACTCGCGGCGAACACGCCATTCAACCACAGACTTGGCCGCGAGCGTTACCAAAGCTAAGAGTGCCAACAGCGACGCAACAGCGAACGCCGCGGCCAGATTGTAATCGTTGTAAAGAATCTCCACGTGCAGCGGTAATGTGTTGGTCTTGCCCCGCAGGTGCCCCGAAACCACGTTTACCGCGCCAAACTCGCCCATCGCGCGAGCATTGCACAGGATCACGCCATACAAAAGCGCCCATTTCACGTTCGGCAGCGTCACGCGCCAAAAAGTTTGCCAGCCACTCGCGCCAAGCGAAACCGCCGCCAGCTCCTCGTCGATCCCCTGCTCTTGCATGAGCGGGATCACCTCGCGGGCAACAAACGGGAACGTCACGAAGAGCGTCGCGAGCACGACGCCCGGCACGGCGAAAATAATCTGAATGTTGTGTGCTTCCAACCAAGGTCCGAACCAGCCGCGCAAACCGAATAAGAGAACGAATATCAGGCCGGAAATCACCGGCGAGACGGCAAATGGCAGGTCGATCAACGTGACCAGTGTGCTCTTGCCCGGGAACTGGAACTTGGCGATGGCCCAGGCCGCCGCCAGGCCAAAAACAAGATTGAGCGGCACGCAGATGAATGCCACAAGCAGCGTCAAGCGAACCGCCGCGAGTGCATGCGGATCGGTGCAACTTGCAATGAATACCCAGACTCCCTTGCTGAAAGCTTCAGTGAAAATCGCGACCAGCGGCACGAACAGGACGAGCGTCAGGAAGAGGAGCGACGTCCCGATGAGTGCATACTTCACGAGTGCCGATTCATCGGTCGCAAGCCGCAGCCGGCCAGCGAGGTTCGTCTCTACCAGCGAATTCTTCGGCAAAACGCCGCCCAAAGTGTTGGCTCCAGCGCTCATACCGCACCTCGATATTTCCGCGCGCTCCACCATTGCAGGCCGTTGATTGCAAAGAGAATCGCAAACGAGGCCATAAGCATCACCGTTGCAATTGCCGTTGCGCCGGCGTAGTCGTTCTGCTCGAGTTTGATGATGATCAGTAGCGATGCGATCTCGGTTTTGAACGGCATGTTGCCCGAGATGAACACGACCGAACCGTACTCGCCCAGTGCCCGGGCGAAGGAGAGCGCGAAACCAGTCAGCAAGGCGGGCATTACAGCCGGCAAGATTACGCGCCAGAATGTTTGCCAACGTGTGGCTCCCAAACTGGCGGCAGCCTCTTCCGATTCGCGATCGATCTCTTCAATCGCCGGCTGAAGCGTGCGGACCACAAACGGCAGCCCGATGAATGTGAGCGCGATGATGATCCCCAGCGGCGAGAACGCTGTCTTGATTCCAAGCGGCTCCAAGTACTGGCCGATCCAGCCGTTCTTCGCATAGACGGCCGTAAGTGCGATGCCCGACACGGCCGTTGGCAGCGCGAATGGCAAGTCGACGATTGCGTCGATGAACCGCTTCCCCGGTATGGAATAACGCACGAGCGTCCAGGCGACCATCAGACCGAATAGCGCGTTAATCGTCGCCGCCACGAGCGCGGTGCCGAACGTCAGCCTGTACGACGCCACGACGCGCGGATTCCACGCCGCGTGCCAGAAACCGCTCCAGCCCATGGTCGTGCTCTTGATCACAAGCGCGCCCAGCGGCAATAGCACGACAAGGCTCAGGTACAAGACCGTGTACCCCATCGTCAGGCCGAAGCCGGGCAGGACGCTGCGTTTTGTGCGGGATGTCGACATGTTCTCAGCCACGTTGAAAGAATCGTGGATGCGATTCCGGCGCCGTTACAAAGGCACTTACTTCTTCTCGTAGATCGAGTCGAACACACCGCCGTCCGCAAAATGCTTTTCGTGCGCCTCCCGCCAGCTGCCGAAGACTTCCTTCACCGTGAACAGCGTGAGCTGCGGGAACTGCTTCAAGGTTTCCGGATCAACGCTTTCCGGCTTGCTCGGCCGATAATAATGCTTGGCCGCAATCTTCTGGCCGGCTGGCGAATAGAGATATTCGAGATACGCTTTGGCGACTTCCGTGCTGCCGTTGGCTTCCGCGTTCTTGTCCACCAGTGCGACCGGAGGCTCCGCGAGTATGCTCACCGACGGCACGACCATTTCCACTTTGTCGGCGCCGAGCTCCTTGATCGCCAACAGCGCTTCGTTTTCCCAAGCGAGCAGCACGTCGCCAATGCCACGCTGAACGAACGTCGTCGTGGAACCGCGTGCGCCCGAATCGAGCACCGGCACGTTTTTATACAGTGCCGAAATATACTCCTCCGCCTTGGCCTGATCGTTGTTGTTCTTTCGCAAGGCGTAGCCCCAGCCGGCCAGATACGCGAGGCGGCCGGCACCCGATGTCTTCGGATTCGACGTGATCACTTCTGTGCCCGGCTTCACCAAGTCGTCCCAATCCTTGATTCCCTTCGGATTGCCCTTGCGCACGAGGAACACAACCGTCGAGCGATATGGACTGCTTTCGTTCGGTAGCCGACCTTGCCAATCGGCCGGCAGCTTTTCCGTAAGCTTGGCGATTTGATCGATGTCGTGCGCGATTGCCAGTGTAACCACGTCGGCCTTGAGTCCATCGATCACCGCGCGGGCCTGCGCGCCCGAGCCGCCGTGCGACTGGTCGATTGTTACGACTTGGCCATGTTCCTCAAACCAATGTTGCGCGAAGGCCTTGTTGAATTCCGCATAGAGCTCGCGCGTCGGATCGTACGACACGTTGATCAGCTTGATTGCAGCCTTCTTGCCGCCGTTTGCTTCTGCGGATTTACTTTGTGCACCGGCGTCGGATGCGACTGAACTGGAGCAGCCAATGAGAGTCGAAAGTACGAGGGCGAGTCCGATGCCATTTGTGATTTGACGGATGTTCATGCCAAGGTCCCTCCTTGAAGGTTGTGTGTCATGGAAGTTGCGTTCCGCCGACAATAGGCAATTGGAGTGCCACCCGGTCGCCCAAAGGCGACAGAGCCTGCAAAATAAGAGGTTTTTGCATGTTAGAGCGCCAGCAACGTCGGCATTGCTGCCGATTGATCAGTGATATATCATGGTCTACGGCCGTGGCATATAACGGCTATCCATTGCCCGCTCTGGAAACTGAACTCGATGGCACAAGCCGACTCGCTCCAACTCGCGCTCTGGCAAAGTGTCTCGAGGCATCTCGACATCGCCGAATCGACCGAGTCGACCGCCAACCTGTTGGCCGAGCATTTGCCTCTCGAATCGCTCAGCACACGCCGGCTCGATTTCGACCACCATCGCGTTCGCGTCGTCGCGAATTGGGCAGCGAACGCAGCAGACCATGCGACCAACGAATCGGTGCTCACGGAGACCGCCTGGAATCGACTCGAGCGCTGGACACGCCAGGCGACTATGTTGCACGCCGCAATGGACGCGGCTAAAGGTAAGAACATTTTTGACTTTTTGCAACTCTCGGATATCGCCGGCGACTGGTTGCTCGCGCCGCTTGTCGGCGAACATGGTTCGCGCGGTCTTTTGCTCATAACCGCCGGTCGCAGTAAAAAGTTTGACAGACGGGATATCGACCTCTTTCAATCCACCTTGGAGCCGATGGCCGTCGCGCTAGACAACGACGCCCGGCTGCATGAGCTAGCCGCCCTACGCGAAGCAGCCGAAGCCGAGCGGCAATCCCTGTTGCGAAGACTCGGCCGCGCCGACACCGGCGAAACGATCGTCGGCGACAGCGCCGGCCTCGCGCATGTGATGCAGCGCGTCGATTTAGTTAGTAAGTCCGAAGTTCCTGTCCTCATCCTTGGCGAAACCGGTACTGGGAAAGAATTGGTCGCTCGCGCCATTCACAATCGTAGCGAGCGGCACAGCGGTCCGTTCATGCGCGTCAATTGCGGCGCCATTCCGCGCGAGTTGATCGATTCGCAGCTCTTCGGCCATGAGCGCGGTGCGTTCACCGGCGCGAACGAAACCCGCCAGGGCTGGTTCGAAAGGGCCGACATGGGCACGCTCTTCCTCGACGAAATCGGCGAATTGCCGCTCGACGCCCAGGTGCGATTTCTTCGCGTGTTGCAAGACGGTTTCGTCGAACGCGTCGGCGGCGCGAAGCCGATTCGCGTGAATGTGCGTGTTGTCGCGGCGACGCACCGGGACTTGGCCGCGATGGCTCGCGAGGGTACATTCCGCGAAGATCTTTGGTATCGGATTGCAGTATTTCCGATATTGCTACCGCCGCTTCGCGACCGGCTCGAAGACATTCCGGCACTTGCGAATCACTTCGCACAACGGGCGGCCATCCGCTTCGGCCTGGCGCCAGTCGTGCCCAGCGAAAACGACATCGAGTTGTTGAAAACTTACGATTGGCCCGGCAACATTCGGGAGCTGGGCGCGGTGATCGACCGGGCTGCCATTCTTGGCGACGGACATTTGTTGGAATTCGCCGCCGCACTTGGCGTGATCACGCCGGGTGCCCGCACGCCGGGTGCCCGCACCCCGGCCGCGCCTCAATCCACGGCAGGCGTCGCGCCGCTCGGCGTTCGCCGTCACAAACTAGCTACGCTCAACGACGCCATGCGGAGCCACATCGAAGCCGCCCTAAGCGCGACTCGCGGCCGCATCGAGGGCCACCACGGCGCCGCCCGCTTGCTCGCAATCAACCCTCACACGCTCCGCGCTCGCATGCGGAAATTAAAAATTAACTGGTCGGCGTTCAGAGAGCGCGAGTTGCTGGACTAGCTGCCAAGAGCGGCGTATTGACCGCGTGAACGCGCGTCGCATCCGTGATGCCGCGAAGTAGCGCGGCGAGCGCATGAAAGCGGCCGACATCTAGGAGATGATTGGCCTTCAGCTGCGATCCAGCTGAGTCCCGCGAAAATTCTCCGTCGTGCGAAACGAGGACCGTCACCATTCCATCGCAGTAGCGATAACCATCTCCATTGCCCAGCGATTCCAATTGATATTCGCGTCCGGCGATGCGGGCGCCCAGCGATCGTTTATCCCCCTCGCTCCCCAGCAAAAATCCATCGTGCGGCGCCGCCGCTTCGAACGCTTGCCGGCTGCCAAAGAAGTTCGGCTTCTTCAAATAAGGTCCATCGTACTCCGGGCAAAAAGTATCGCAGTTGCCGCAATGGTTGCAATAGTCGGCGAAGTTGGCGATTTGGTCGGCTTTCTGCAGTTCGAAAACTTTCTCTTCACCAACCGGCGTCATGCTGCCGTCCGGCCGCACTTCGACGTCGCGATACGTAATGCGCAACTCGCCCGTGTGATAGGTGAAATTCGCATCGTTCGGACAAACGGGGATGCACTTATCGCAGGTGATGCAATCGAACGTCACGAGGTGCGAATTAATTTTCTTAGGCACCGCCTTGTTGTGTTCGGCCCGGTAGCGCGGATCGGCCTGCGTCTCGGCGACGATAATCGACGTGTTGAGGAAGCCTGCCTGAACCGGATCTCCGTTCGCCGCCGCGCGTCGGCCGCGGCAATCGAGGATGAAGTCGTCGATCGTTCGCGCGCCGACCTGTTGCATCTGCTTTTGCAAATCGTGCAGATACGGCGGCAACCGGCCATAACCGCCCGTCTTCAAGAGGTCCGTGCAAGTCGTTACCGGGACGATTCCACAGGCAACGACGCTCGGGAAATTCTTGCGATCGACGCCGGCCGAAAATGAAATCGGAAATTTTGGGCCGACCGCCTTGCGAAACTCGCCCGCCAGTGTGAGCGTGATCACGTGTAGCGGCGCGCCCGAGAGATACATGATCTTCTCGCTGGGCTGAAAGAAGCTGCCATGGTTTTCGACTTCAAGCGTGTTCGAAAACTTCGCGCCGAACTGCAAGCTGCGCGACGCCGCCAACCGCGACAGCCGAGCGCAGATTTCGAACGACTCATCGAATTGCAATCCCGACGTGTACGCCTTCTCGTTAACGCGGATGTCGGTATAACCCATCACATCGTAAAGCAAATGCTCCAGCCGCTCGCGCCCCAGCATCGGCGGGTTCATTTTCACGATCACGTGCACGTCGAGTTCGGTGAGCAGAAACTCGCAAATCCGCTCGATCTCGCTCGCCGGGCAGCCGTGGAATGTTGAAAGCGTGATGCTGCGGCTCAAATTCGTCGGATAATCGAGTTCTCGCAGCGGCCCCAGCCAGCGCGGAATCTGGTCGCGCAGTCGTTCAACACTCGCCCGAGCATCGATCATACCGCGAATGAAATCGACGACCTTCGCCGACTGAATGCCGGCCAGATCGTAGCCGATCGACATGTCGTAAATTGTCTCGCCGCTCGTGCCCGCCATGGAAATGTCGCCGAACGGCCGCCCAAATACCTCGGGCGCATGCCGCAGCATGTGGATCAACATTGCGCCCGCGACGTACTGCTCGAGCGAGTCAGCGACTCGCAATTCCTGCGACCATTCGACGTTGTAGCCAACGTTCGCCGCGTCGATGCACGGCCGCGAAATCTTCAGCTCGTCATTCACCTGAACGGTCTTGAGCTCCATGATCCGCCCGCCGCCGAGCCAGGAGAGAACAAGATTTTGAGCCATTTGCGTCTGCGGCCCCGACGCCGGCCCCGACGCGTTTCCCGCCACTCGATCATGAAATCGCACCGACAAGTCCGGCGACCCCGCGCCCGGCGAGCCCACTTCAGCGGGCGGGAAATACCATTTGCGCGCCGGCAAATCAAATATGCCCTGCTGGTTCTGAAACTCCAGCCGCATCCGCTGAATGAGATCGACAAATGGCGTGCAGAAAAGATCGACCATGACCTGTCCAGTATAGCCGGTGCGACTTGCGCTGGCTTCTACTCATGCGGCGCGATACATTCGAAACTGGGACGAAGCCAATGGCCAAATTCATCACCGACCTGACTTGCATCCATTGCGGAGCCACGTTCCCGGGGTCCAATCTCATCACGGCCGAAGCAACCTGGATGACATGCCCGAGCTGCGGCCCGGCCGATGGAATTCTCGACGTCGGCTACGACTTGGATCGCGTGGAATCTGCCTGGCAAGCCCGACCGCTCAGCGAACGCCCGCGAAATCACTGGCGTTACGAGGAGCTGTTGCCGCTTGAGCCCAGCGCCATGCGGCACGATTGGCCGGTCGGTTATACGCCGATCGTCGACTCCGAACGAATGGCCCGGCATTTGGGCGTTCGGCAGCTTCTGCTTAAAGACGAAGGGCGCAATCCGACAGCCTCATTCAAGGACAGGGCGAGCTCCGTCGGGGTTGCCCATGCGTTGCAAGTTGGGGCAAAAACGATCGCCTGCGCATCCACCGGCAACGCAGCGAGCAGCCTCGCCGGTCACGCCGCCCTGGCCGGCCTGCCCGCGATGATCTTTGTTCCCCAGACCGCGCCCGAACCAAAGATCGCCCAGTTGCAAGTATTCGGCGCAACGGTCTTCGCCGTGAAATCGTCGTACGATGCGGCCTACGACCTGTGCTCGAAAGCATGCTGCGAGTTCGGCTGGTACAATCGCAACTGTGCGATCAATCCGGTGCTGGTCGAAGGCAAAAAAACTGCCGGGCTCGAAGCGGCGGAGCAGTCGCACGATTTCGGCGGTGTCCCCGATTGGGTCGCTGTGAGCGTTGGCGACGGCTGCACGATCGCCGGCATCTGGAAGGGCCTCAAACAAATGCACGAGCTTGGCGTGATCGACCGGCTGCCGCGACTGATCGCCGCTCAGGCACGCGACGTCGCGCCGCTCAAGTACGCGATGGAACACGACGAGCTGCCGCCGCCTGGCGATGGCAAGACGATCGCCGACAGCATCGACGTCCACGTGCCGCGAAACTGGCGCAAAGCTGTTCGAGCGATCCATGATTCCGACGGCATACTAGTCACAGTCAGCGACGATGCGATCCTCGACGCGATGCGCCTTGCCGGCCGGCACGGCGTCTTCGCCGAACCTGCCGCCGCAGCGGCATTGGCAGCTGTTGTCTCGGCAGTCGGGTCGAAAACCGTCGGCCCGAACGACCGCATCCTAGCCATGATCACCGGTAGTGGCCTCAAAGATACCAAAAACGCCATCCGCGCAGCCGGCAAACCGATGCCCGTCGAACCGAATGTCGCCGCAGTTAGAGAAGCTTTTAAAGAATTTCGCAGAAACGACTGAGAATAATTTCAGACAGGATCAACAGGATTTACAGATCAAAAGCAATCAGTCTGAATCCCTATCCTGTCGATCTTGTTAATCCTGTCCAAAAATAACCATGCAAGTCGACGAACAAGTTTTATCCCGGACGGTCGAACGTTTCCGCGAACGAAAGATCCTGTTGCCGACGTTCGCTCAAATGCGCGATCCGAGCAGCGTGCCGGAGAAGATCAAGAAACGGCTCAAGAACGTCGGGCTGTGGGACGTCGATCCGGCCAACCTGTTTCGCATCACCTGGAAGAATGAACCCGTCGAGCGCGGCGGACTCTACAATCACGGCAATTGGATCGAATTTCCCTCCGCTCTCACTGGCGTCGATACACGCATCATCGGCATCGTCGGCAAGTTCTTTCCGACCGGCGCCCACAAAGTCGGCGCCGCATTCGGCTGCCTCGTGCCGAAACTCGTTAGTGGGCAGTTCGACCCTACTCAGAACAAAGCGGTCTGGCCGAGCACCGGCAACTTCTGCCGCGGCGGTGCGTTCGATTCGGCACTTGTCGGCTGCACGGCCGTCGCCATATTGCCGGAAGAAATGAGTGCCGAGCGGTTCGCGTGGCTCAAGGAAATCGGCGCCGAGGTCATCCCGACGCCTGGCTGCGAATCGAACGTCAAAGAGATCTACGACAAGTGCTGGGAAATCCGCCGCACGCGGCCCGACTGCGTCATCTTCAATCAGTTCGAAGAGTTCGGCAACTCGGTGTGGCATTACCACGTGACGGGCAAAACGATCGACGAGATCTTCCACGGCCTCGGCGGCGACTTGAAACTGTCTGGCTACGTGTCGGCAACGGGAAGCGCCGGCACAATCGCCGCCGGCGACTATTTGCGAACCGTTCATCCGCAGGTACGCGTCGTTGCGACCGAGGCGCTGCAGTGTCCCACGCTCTATCAGCTTGGCTTCGGCGGCCACCGTATCGAAGGTATCGGCGACAAGCACGTGCCGTGGATTCACAATGTCCGCAACACCGATATGATCGCGGCGATCGACGATGAGCAGTGCATGGCTCTGTTGCGGCTGTTCAACGAACCGGCCGGCCAGACGCGGCTCAACCATGTCGTCGGCGATGATCTCATTCAGCGGCTGCCAGAGCTTGGAATTTCTGGCATTTGCAACCTGGTCGCCGCGATCAAAACGGCCAAGTACTACGACATGGACGGCCGCGACGTGATCTTCACCTGCCTCACCGACTCCGCCGGCCTGTACGCGAGCCGACTCAAGGAGCTCGCCGGTGAACATGGCAAATACGACGACGATCGCGCCGTCTACGACCAGGCCCGCTATCTCGACGGCATCGTAACGGACCACTTGCGCGAGCTCACCTACCACGACCGTAAAGCGCTGCACAATTTCAAATACTTCAGCTGGGTCGAACAACAAGGCCGCACCGCCGACGAGCTTCGCGAACTTTGGAACCCCGACTTCTGGAAACGCACATTCGCCCAGGTCGATGAATGGGACAATCAAATCAAAGCGTTTAATGAACGAACAGGTGTGTTGGCGTTACTATGAGTTCGATGTATTGATCTTGTCCCGATAGGGACAAACGAGAATAGCCCAGCGATTCATCGCTGGGTAAACTGCTTGCATCGCAATTGAGTCCCGTAGGGACGACTGAACGACTCAGTCGTCCCTATGGGACTTTATTGATAACACGGCTTAGTTCCCAGCCATGAATGGCTGGGCTATTGGTCGTCCCTACGGGACTGTTTGATGGCCACCTTCTTTCGCGATGCGTTGCTTGTTCAGCTTGACCCGGCGCGAGTTGAAGCCGGTAATCTGCGCGTGGCCGATGGGAAGATCGTTGGAGTTGGCCCGGATGTTGTTGCCTTCGCTGGCGATGAGATTGTCGACTGCAGCGGCGCGGTGCTGATGCCGGGGCTTGTGAATGGCCACACGCATCTCTATTCCGCGCTCGCGGCCGGGATGCCGGCGCCACCGCGACAGCCGCGAAACTTTCACGAGATTCTACAATTCATCTGGTGGCGGCTCGATCGTGCGCACAATCTTGAAAGCGTCGAAATGAGCGGGCTTATCGGCGCACTCGCTGCCGTCCGCTGCGGTACGACCACGCTCATTGATCACCACGCGTCGCCAATCGCGATCGATGGCAGCCTATCCGCATTAGAAAATGGGATCGCAGCGGTGGGTTGTCGCGCAGTGCTTTGCTACGAGGTCACCGATCGAAATCGGCAGGATGAAGCAAGGCAAGGCCTCGCCGAAAACGAACGCTATATTCGCCATTGCCAAAAACGTGGGGGCGGCAACTTTGCCGGCATGGTCGGCGCGCACGCCAGCTTCACGATGGAAGAAGACTCACTCGCCGGCTGCGTCGACTTGGCACGCAAGTTAAATGTTGGCGTTCACATCCACGCGGCCGAAGACCCAGTCGACGAACAAATCACACGTGATCGTTTCGGCTGCGGACTAGTTGAGAGATTTGCGTGGGCCGGATTGCTCGATATTCCTGACACGATATTCGCGCATTGCACGCACCTGTCCGAGACCGACTTCGCAACACTTGCGCCGTTATGCAGATCAATTTTTCTCGCCCATAATCCCAGCTCGAACATGAATAATGGCGTCGGCTACACGCCCATTGCAAAATGGGTCCGACCGGCCCTGCTGGGCACCGACGGCATCGGCGCCGACATGTGGCGCGAAGCCCGCACCGCCGAATTCAAAAGCCATGATGCCGGTCTGCCTGTGCCATTCGGTTATTCGCTCCAAATGCTCGGCCAGTCCGCCCGTTTTGCATCCAACTGTCTCGGCATAAAACTCGGCGTTGTCGAGGTCGGCGCCGCCGCCGACTTAGTTCTGACCAGCTACCGCCCCGCCACGCAGTTAACCACCGAAAACCTGGCCGGCCATTTCCTCTATGCCATGGGCCCCGAATTCGTCCGCGACGTCATGATCGCCGGCTGGTGGGCCATGCGCAAAGGGCACATCGTCACCTGCGACGAACGCGCTACCCGTGCCCGATCAATCGAAGTCGCCCGCGCCCTACATAAGAGAATGGCGGCGATACATTGCGACTAATTCGATCCGGGTGGCTGGGGTCGAGCGCAGCGAGCCCCCAGCATGCGAACTGGGGGCTCGCCTTCGGCTCCACCCCAGCCACCCAGCCTTAGGCGACAATCCGTGTGCCGCTCCTGCCGTCGAGCGCTTCTGCAAAGTGGTCGACGTGCGCAATGATCGCGAGCGCGTCTTTGTGCGATGAATTTCGCACGAAGTCGATCGCCGTTTCTATTTTGGGCCGCATTGAGCCAGCGCCGAACTGGCCGGCGTCTAGATACTTTTCGGCTTCATCTGCCGAGATTTGCTCCAGCCGTTGCTCGTCCGGCCTGCCGTAGCTGATGCACGCGTATTCGACGGCGGTAAGAACTACGAGCGTGGGGGCTTCGAGATGGCGCGCCAATAGACCGGTCGTGCGATCCTTGTCGATCACGGCCGCCACGCCACGTACTCGGCCCATCGAATCGACCGCCACCGGAACCCCGCCACCGCCGCAGCAGACGACGATTTGCCCCGAGTCGACCAGCTGCTCGATCGCCGGCATCTCGATGATCTTCCGCGGCAGCGGCGACGGCACTACGCGGCGGAACCGGCCCTTGCCTTCGTCGCGAACCTGCCAGCCATCCTTCGTATGATGCGTTTCCGCCTGTGCGGCTGTAAGCACCGGGCCGATCGCCTTGTTCGGATCGCCGAATGCCGGATCGTCGGCGTCGACCATCACGGTCGTCACGACGGCGGTCACATCGCACGTAAGATTTCGCCGATTCATCGCATTCGACAGGCATTGGGCGATCATGTACCCCATGCCAGCCTGCGTGTCGGCCACGCAAACCTCGAGCGGAATCGGATACAGCTCGCTGCGAGCCAATTCAACTCGCCGCAAAATATTCCCCACCTGCGGTCCGTTGCCGTGCGTGACGATGAGTTGGTATCCGCGCTCAATTGCATCGCACAACACCTCCGCCGTTCGGCTGACCTGCTCGAACTGCTCATTGATATCGCCAACCTTGCCCGGCGCGCTGATGGCGTTTCCGCCCAATGCAACAACTAACCGTTTGCGAACTTCGGACATAGGAACAACCGCGGAGACACGGAGGTCACAGAGAAAGCCAAGAACGCTAATCTGCGTTAATCGCCGATAACAAATGTATGGGACGCCTTAACCAATTCACTGACAGATTAGTGATAATTAGCGTCGATTAGTGTTCCTTCTTTCCTTTTTTTGCTCCGTGCTCTCCGTGCCTCCGTGGTTACAAGAATTTAGAATGGCCTCTCCCGCATCGTGCACGCCATAATCGCCTTGGCCGTGTGCAGCCGGTTTTCCGCCTCCTGGAACACGATCGATTGCGGACCGTCGATCACAGCGTCGGTCACCTCCGAGCCGCGGTCGGCCGGCAGGCAGTGCATGTAAACGGCCGACTTCTTGGCCAGCGTCATTCGTCGTTCGTCGCAAATCCAGCTCTTATACTTCGCGTTCACGGCGAGGCATTCCTTCTGATTCGCCGCTACCTCTTCCTTCGTCGTCGCCTTTTGGCGAGCTAACATGAGGTCGTATACGCCCCAGCTTTTTGGGTAGACGATATCCGCGTCCTTGAACGCCGCGTCCATGTCGTCGACGATCTCGAATTTGCCGCCGCTCTTCGCCGCATTCGACTTGGCCGATTCGACCGTGCGGTCGATCAGCTTGTAACCGGGCGGATGCGCGAGTGATACGTGCATGCCGAACCGCGTCATTAGTGTAATCAGCCCTTGCGGGACGCTGAGCGGCTTCGCGTACGACGGCGCGAATGCCCAGCTTACCGCGATTTTGAGACCTTTGAGATTGGTGCCGAACTTTTCGCGGATCGTCATGATGTCGGCCAGCGTTTGCGTCGGATGATCGACGTCGCACTGCATGTTAATGATCGGCACGTTCGCAGCCTCGGCCATCGCCCGCATGTACTTGTTGCCCTCGTTCAAAACGAGGTCGTGGCGGATGCAGATGCCGTGACCCATTGCGGCCAAAATCTTGCCCGTGTCCTCTGGCGTCTCGCCGTGGCTGATTTGCGTGGC
>JADMIO010871459.1_pt1 | contig 81710 bp, 98 predicted proteins | sample 8958161 | NCBI WGS metagenome assembly JADMIO01 (sample SAMN16585339, study PRJNA669376) | soil metagenome | isolation source: Crop rotation soil | place: USA: Cullars Rotation, Alabama | collected 2011
CGCGACTTCAAGTCACGTGAATTCCAAGCTTCGGATCCCACTGTGCTGGAAAGCTCACGTACACGCAAGCGCATACTCGACGCCGGCATGGCGTTGTTCTTCGATTCGGAATGGTTCGACGCGCGCCTCGCGGCAAACGGGCTGACGCGCGGCGATCTCGCCATCGCTCTGGGCCTGAACGAGGTCGAGATCGCGGAAGTCTGGAAGGATCAGCGCGAGATCGGCGCGGCCCAGGTGCGCGTGATGGCCGCGATGCTCGGCGTAACGCCGCAGGATGTGGTCAAGCATGCGGGAATTTCGACGCCGGTGCCGCGCGCCGACAATGACGAGCGTCTCGCGCGGATCGAGCGCGAATTGCAGGAGATAAAACTGTTGCTGGCGGAGCTGCGGGAGAGACGATGATTGCGCTCGCCATCATGCTCTTTGCCGCCGCGGTTGCGGGCTGGCTTGCGGTGACGGACTCACCGGCGGAGACGCGCGCCTATGCGCGCCTTGCGTGCGTTCTTTACGCGGCGCTCGCGGCGAGCGGCGCGGCGGGACCGCAGCTCGCGCTCTCTGTCGCCCTTATCGTCAGCGCCTCGGCACCTGTGCTGCTCGCGTTCGCCGTGCGTTTTGCGTTTCGTGGACCCATCGCAGCGCCGCTCATCGCGGCGATGCTGGTTGTCACAAGCGTCGCCGGCATGACGGCCGCAGCGACCGGCATCGCGCTTCTCGCGTTCGCGCCGTTGCTCGTCTCCGTGCTTGCGATGATCGCGATCGGCCTGCGGCGTTTCAGCGACATGCGCGCGCGCGCGATCCAGACGATTGCCGCTGCCTGCGCCATCCTCGCGGGTGCCTCTGCTCTTGCAGCTGGCGGCGCTTCCGCTGAACCCGCGCTGTTCCTGTTCTCGGCCGCGGGGTTGCTCGGTGTGTGTCTCGCGCTTGCGCCGCGTTCAGACGTCGCCGTCGAGCATGAACGTTCGCACGACCTGCGTGCTGTGACGGTAAGCCCGCCGCGCTGAGATCGCGCTGTCTTCATGGATATTGAGCGCCTGCGCGATCACTTGTGCGGCAAAAGGCACAGCGAGAACCGGTCCGTTCCACTGCGAGACGTGTCCCGCTGTGTCAAAATGATACGCGCGCCGTCGCGACGGATTCGATCCACGCCGATCATGGCTGTTGTTGGTGGATCGATCTTCACCAAGATTAGCGCCGGTTTCACGCGGCTTTTCGAGGCGTAGAACGCGCGCTGGCGCGATCCATTCGCCCTTGTCCGTCAAAGCCTCGCGAGTTTTCGCCACGCTCATAATAGGTTCTTAAGGCAAACTGCGCGCCGCGCCGCTCGTTCCCCCGTTTGTTTAAAAAGTTTCGAGTTTTTTAAGTGGCTGCACGCATCATCTGCAAAAGGCCGGAAAACCGGCCAGGGATGGTGGATGGTGCTAGGTCAGTCGGTGCAGAATAGTACTGCCGACAGCGTCGCCGCGTTGCGCGCGGTCGATGACGCTGAGCGCCTGAACCTTGCTCTCACCGCAGCCGATCTCGTTACGTTTTCGTGGACCATCGCGGACGACGTCATCGTGTGGGATGGCGCGCGCCAAATACTTCCCAATCAGAATGGCACCGACAGCATCAACCGCGGCCGCACGCTGCTCAGCTTCGCGGGATCGGAAGGACGCAGCAAGCTGACCGCCATCATCAACACCCGGTCCACGGAAGCGACGCAGTTCGATATCGACGTCGAATTCGCCTCGGCGATGGGGTCTGTCTGGTTCACCATCGTCGGCACGCGCATGCCGGGCCCGGCGGGATCGACCGAGCGTCTCACGGGCGTCGCGCGCGAGATCACGGAACGCAAGCGTGAGGCGCAGCGCCTGAATTATCTTGCAACGCGCGACGAGTTGACGGGGCAGTTGAACCGCAACGCATTGCGCATGGAATTGGCGCAGGTCATCGACACCGCCAAAGCGCAGGAACGCAATTGCGCTTTCCTCGTGGCTTCGATCGACCGTCTCGCGATGATCAACGACAACTACGGATTCGACGCGGCGGATGAGGTGATTGTCGCGGCGGGCGAGCGCCTTGCGCGCACGCTCCGTTCAACCGACGTCATCGGCCGTATCGCCGGCAACAAGTTCGGAGTGATCCTGCGCAATTGCAGCGAGCGCGAGTTGGCGCTTGTGGCGGATCGCTTGCGCGCCGCGGTGCGCGACCGCACCATAGACACGCGCTCGGGTATGGTGTCTGCGACCTGCTCGGTGGGTGCGGTGTTGTTGCCGCAGGGCGCATCGTCGAGCCAGGAAGCGATGCTGCGCGCCGAAGAGACACTGATGCGCGCACGCGCGGCGGGCCGTGACGGATTTGCGGTTTACGCGCCATCGCCGCAGCTCGAGACCGCGCGTCTGAGACTTATGGGCATCGCCGACGAGGTGGTCGCGGCATTGAAGGACGACCGGCTGCTCTTCGCCTATCAGCCTATCATCGACGCCAAGACGCGGCTGGTCACGCATCATGAATGTCTTCTGAGAATGCGCAGGCCGGACGGCACGATCATGCCCGCCGGACATTTCATTCCGGCCGCCGAGCAGCTCGGACTCGTGCGGCTCGTCGATCGCCGTGCGCTTGAGATGACGGTCGCGCGGCTTCACGAGAACCAGAATGTCGTCCTCGGCGTGAACGTCTCGGGCACGACGGCCAGCGACCCGTCATGGCTCAAATCCTTCATCGACTATGTTCGCGCCAATGCTACAGTGGCGAAGCGCATGATCGTGGAGCTCACCGAAACCGCGGCGCTGCATCACTTCGAAGAGAACGCGAATTTCGTCAGCCAGCTGCGCGAGCTCGGCTGCCGCATCGCCATCGACGATTTCGGCGCGGGCTACACCTCGTTCCGCAATCTGCAGATGCTCCATGTTGACATGGTCAAGATCGACGGCACCTATGTGCAGGGGCTTGTGACGTCGCCGGACAACCAGATCTTCGTGCGCACGCTGGTGGATCTCGCCAAGAACTTCAATCTGAAGACGGTCGCGGAATGGGTGGGCTCGGCAGAAGAGGCAGCGCTGCTCGAAAGTTTCGGCATCGATTACTTCCAGGGCTTCCATTTCGGCCAGCCGGTGCTCGACCCCGATTGGAGCAAGGGCTGACACCTATTTCCGCTGGCGCACTTTCCAGCGAATCTCCATGGCCCGCAGCGAAAGTTCCTGCATCTCATCTTCGCTGGCATTCGGAGCTAGGAATATCGCTTCCCCATCGTCGGAAACGTGACTTGAAGTCGTGTCTTTATTCTTGAGGAAGACGACTTCGAGCGTATCGGGATCGTTGTCATGCACAAAAGCCGCTTCCGGCTTGTCCCAATCGACCGCGTTTAGCTTTGTCTTTATCATCATGTCTGCCAATTCTCCCGCGGTAGGATCGGCAGCAAAAGCGGGGCTGGAGCACCCGAGCAGAACCGCAATCGCGATGCGTGCTTTCACTATTTTCGCTGGCTCAATTCGGCGAGCTGGCGGCGCATCTCTTCGATCTCGTTCTTGAGTTCGCTGATGTCTTCTGCGGGTTTGGCCTTCGGTTCGCCGGAGCCGTTGCTGGTCTTCGGCTCTTCGGAGCGCGGCTTGGGCGCGAACGGCGAGAACATCTGCATCGCGCGCTCGAACATCGCGAGGTTCTGACGCGTCATGTTCTCGATGATCTGGCTGCCGCCGCCGAACGCTTCGGCGACGCGGTTGCGCATCGCTTCCTGGTTCTTGGTGAAGCTGTCCATCGACATGTCGAGATAGCCGGGCACGAACCCTTGCAAGCTGTCGCCATAGAAACGGATGAGCTGGCGCAGGAATTTGATCGGCAGAAGCGACTGACCCTTTGCCTCTTCCTCGAAGATGATCTGGGTCAGGACCGAGCGGGTGATGTCTTCGCCGGTGCGCGCGTCGCGCACTTCGAATTCCGTGCCCTCTTTGACCATCTCGCAGAGATGGTCGAGCGTCACATAGGTCGAGGTCTGCGTGTTGTAGAGCCTGCGGTTCGCGTACTTCTTGATAACGACCGGATCGGCTTTGGTCTTGTCTTCCACCGCGCCTTCAACCCCTTGAACTCTTGAGCATTTCGCGCCTCTTCGGGGACGCCTGAGACGCTAACAAAAGCATCACATTTTCCACTGTGTCCAGTGTTTTTACGCGATTGCAGCAAAGTCTCAACCGGCGTGCGGAAATTAACCCGTTGATTTGACGAGGAAATTTTAATCCGTTTACCGACGCTCGCATTCGCGGCAGTTTGCACGCACAAGCAACATCGCGACTGCGAAAGAGGATTTCATGGAAGAGGTCGTCATCGTATCCGCCGCCCGCACGCCGGTCGGCTCCTTCAACGGGTCTTTCGCAAACGTTGCCGCGCACGATCTCGGCAAGACCGCGATCCAGGCCGCGCTCTCGCGTGCCAACGTCGAAGGCAAGGACGTCTCCGAAACGATCATGGGCCAGATCCTGACCGCAGCGCAGGGCCAGAACCCGGCGCGCCAGGCGTCAGTCAATGCGGGCATTCCGTACGACACGCCGGCGTGGATCGTGAACCAGCTTTGCGGCTCCGGCCTGCGCGCGGTTGCGCTCGGCTATCAGGCGATTCTGAACGGCGATGCGAAGATCATCGTCGCGGGCGGTCAGGAAAGCATGAGCCAGGCGCCGCACGCCGCGTATCTCCGCGCCGGTCAGAAGATGGGCGCGCTCGAATTCACGGACACGATGCTGAAGGACGGTCTGATCGACGCGTTCCACGGCTATCACATGGGCGTCACGGCGGAGAACGTCGCGCGCGAGTGGCAGATCACGCGCGAGATGCAGGACACGTTCGCGGTGTCGTCGCAGAACAAGGCCGAAGCCGCGCGCAAGGCCGGCAAGTTCAAGGACGAGATCGCGCCGGTCACGATCAAGGGCCGCAAGGGCGACACGGTTGTCGATACCGACGAGTTCATCCGCGACGGCGTGACCATCGAAGGCATTCAGGGCCTGAAGCCCGCCTTCGACAAGAACGGCACCGTCACCGCTGCGAATGCGTCGGGTATCAATGACGGTGCTGCGGCGCTGGTGCTGATGACGGCGAAGGAAGCGCAGGCGCGTGGCCTGAAGCCTCTCGCGCGCATCGCGTCGTGGGCGACCGTCGGCGTCGATCCGGCTGTGATGGGCTCGGGCCCGATTCCGGCATCGAAGAAGGCGCTGGAACGCGCGGGCTGGAAGGCTGCTGATCTCGATCTCGTCGAAGCCAACGAGGCGTTCGCCGCGCAGGCCTGCGCCGTAAACAAGGATATGGGCTGGGACACGAACAAAGTGAACGTGAACGGCGGCGCGATCGCCATCGGTCATCCGATCGGCGCATCGGGCGCGCGCGTGCTCACCACCTTGCTCTACGAAATGGGCAAACGCGACGTGCACAAAGGCCTCGCCACGCTCTGCATCGGCGGTGGCATGGGCATCGCGATGTGCGTCGAACGCTAATGCGCGCTCTAAGCGTTTCAGTTGCCGCAGCTCTCCTTTCCACGGCGGCGCATGCGGCCGGCATGCCTGCGGGCTCGTTCACCTGTGAGCGCATGATGGTGAGCGACTATTCGAAAGCCGGCCCGAACGATTTCCTGCCATCGGTGCTCGGCTCCTTCACCATCGATGCCAAGGGCGGCTACGTGCATCATGACGGCAAGGGCACGGTCGCGGTCAGCAAGGACTTGGTGCGTTTCATGGATGGCCCGATGAAGGGGATCATCGCGGTGCAGCGCACCAACGCGAAGGGCAAGACCTATCTCCACATCGACAAGGAGATTATCGAGATGCCGAAAGCGCAGCCTCGCGAACTCGACGTCCTCTGCGTCAAGTCCTGACGCCTAACGCCAGCGGTCGCCCGGCGATTTGACATACTGCCGCCAGACATAGCCCCACGGCATGATCAGGAAGACGACGGCGATCATCGAGCAGGCAATGACCGTCGGCATATTGTCGTCGTCCATCTTGTGCGCCAGTTCGAGCGGCAGCGCGACCGCGGCCAGCCAAATGACTTTCCACGCCATTTCAAAGAACATCAGCGGCAGCATCTTCAGCGGATAGCGAACGCCCAGGAAGGCCAGCGCGGTCAACGCGCTCAGCATGCAGAATGCAACGCCGTGCATGAGCTCCCAGACTTTGCCGTTTTGCGCGTGCTGGATGATGATCGGCCAAATCTGTGCGCCCTCAAGCACCGCAATCGCGAGATAGAACGCGCGCAGCACATAGAGCCGCCACAGCGCGACATCGTCTCCATTCCTTGCATTCCCATGGTCCGGCATTGTGTTGATCGTCATGTTATTTCCTCCAGTCAAGCGGCCGCGGCCGCGCGTTTGAACCGCGCGCTGATGCGGATTCTGATCTGCCAGAACAGCAGGAAGGCGAGAGGTGCCAGGCCGAGCACGAGCAGCACTTTGGAGCCATGCATCCACAGGGGCATCACCTTCTGCTGGCCAAGGAAGAACGAGGCGCTGGCAACGAACCAGGCCGTGCACATTCGCGACAAATGGCCGCCGATGCGCGCCGTGCCTTCGACCCCGCCTTTCAGGATGGCGCGCAGATCGAACACGGCGAACAACGCCGCCACGCCCGCGAATACGAAATAGAGAACCGGCCGGTAGCCGTCATAACTGCCGTGCGCAAGCCCACGCATGCCCCAGGTGAAATCTGTAATCGCGAGTCCAACCACCACGGCGAGCGCGATCTTCTCGAACGTGCCCGTCGTTCCCGGCGCGCGCCTGACCGCCATCCACGAGGTCGAAAGCAGATAGAGAACAAGAAGACCGGCGGTGAAGTTCGTCTGCTCCTGCGCCTTCACCCACACAAGCTGGCGTGCAAGATAGATCGCGGCCGACGCCATGAGCGCCATGCCGGCGAGGAATATTCTTCCCGAGAGGATATGCAGCCGCTCGCCTTTTGCCGCGAGCACGGCAACCCATCCTGCGAGGATGCCGATCGTGCCGCCGAGAATGTGCAAGGTGAGGGCAGGCAGATGCGCCATCACCGGTTCCGTGCCCATCATGGCTTGTCCCCCCGACTTTCGTTGCTACCTTTAAGTAGGGAGGGCCGCGCTTTCGCCCATGGCGGTAGGCGACAAAAACATGATCGTAGGTAACAAATCCGGGCTGACCGTCGCCGCCGGGCTCGCGCGCGGGCTGACGCAATTTGCGGTCTCGCATGGCGCTTCACACGAAGAGATGTTGAAGCGTGCGGGGATAAAAGCCGCCGACCTCGCGGACCAGGACAATCGCATTCCGTTCGAGAAATATGTGGTGCTGATGCGCACGGCGAAGACTCTCACGGGTGACCCCGCGCTGGCGCTGCACTACGGCGCGGCGAACGATATGGCCGAAGTGTCGGTCGTCGGTCTTATCGCCAACGCATCGGAGACGATGTTCGAAGCATTCCAGCAGCTCAGCCGGTATGGCCGGCTGGTGATTGAATTCGACGGCGGTCCGGACCGGTTCAGTGTCGCGCAGGAAGATGGCGGGCTCTGGGCCGTCGACAACCGGCAGAACGCCAATGATTTCCCGGAGCTCACTGAGTCGACCTTCGCACGCATGGTCTGCGGTCCGCGGCGTTTCGGTGTCGAGCAGATCGCCAAGCGCATTCACGTCACGCATCCGGCGCCGCCTTATGCCGACGAATACGAGCGCATCCTGCAAGCGCCGGTGACGTTCGGCGCCAGATGGAACGCAATGATGGTCGATGAGCGATGGATGTTCCATCGCCTGAATCTTCACCCGCGTTATGTTTTCGGCGTGCTCAGCGAACGCGCCGATGCACTGCTGAAGGACCTGGAAAATTCCAAGACGATGCGCGGGCGCGTGGAAGCGCTGCTCATGCCAGTTCTGCACAAGGGCGACGCGAATATCGAGTTGGTCGCCGAGAAACTGGGCATGAGCCGGCAGACCGTGTTCCGCCGGCTCAAGGACGAGGGCACAACATTCGAAAAGCTGTTGGACGCGTTGCGGCACCGGCTTGCGCTCGATTATCTCGGCGGGCGGAAAGTATCGGTGAACGAGACAGCCTATCTCGTCGGCTTTTCCGATCCGGCCGCGTTCAGCCGCGCGTTCAAGCGCTGGACGGGATCAAGCCCCAAGGCATTCCGAAAGAACAGAGCGTCCTAGAACACGCCCGGGACAAGGCGGTAGCGAACCTTACTCGCGAAGGCCTGGTAGTTGGGATCGCGTGTCAGCACATTCTCTTCCCGCAACAGACGCACGACCTGCAGGAAGAACGCGAGTCCGTAGAGGATCGCGTTCAGGACAGACGGCATCAGCAACAGAAATCCGACATGGGTCATCGTGTAGCCGAGATACATCGGGTGGCGCACGAAGCGATATGGCCCGGTGCTCTCCACGCCGCGATTGGCGGCGACGATCCCGAAGCTGCGGCCCAGGCTGACCTTCGCCGCGATCTGGATGCACAGCCCAAGCGTGATGATCATGTCGCATGCGAGCGGCGGCACCAGCGGCGCGCTCGCCGCGTCCGGAAGCACCAAAAGCGGCATGGTCGTGCCGACGATCGCGACGCTCCAGTCGAACGGATCTTGCGAAACCTGCGTGGTGAAGCGGCGGAAGAGAAGGAAGAAGAGCGGAACGCTCTCCGACATTATCAGCAGTACACTGCCGATGTTCAGAGATTCGATCGCGATATGCAGAAGCCGGACAACGAACTGTCCATAAATCGCGAAGATGAGACCGCGCTCCGCCAGGTCCAGAAACAGGGCTTTTGCCGGAAAGTGTCCCGGCGGGGATTCTTTCACCAGCGATGTCGTTTCGACGAGTTTCATTCTGTCTCGGCGCCGTTCCCGGGGCCAACCTAAGCGCCAATGATTTCGGTTGGTTTAAGGATCGCGGACGGCTTGGTCCGGAAGCGTACGGCCGGGCTTGCCCCTCATGGCCAATCCCGTGTGTTATAAGAAAATAAACCATACCGGCGGGAACGGCCGGAATTCAGGGAGAACAGCATGGCACGGGTAGCAATCGTCACCGGCGGCACGCGCGGCATCGGCGAGGCGATTTCGGTGGGATTGAAGAACGCGGGCTACAAAGTCGCGGCGAACTACGCGGGCAATGACGAGCGCGCCAAGGCGTTCTCCGAACGCACCGGCATCGCGGTCTACAAGTGGGACGTGGCGGATTTCGATGCCTGCCAGGCGGGCGTGAAGAAGGTTGAAGCCGATCTCGGTCCGGTCGAAGTGATCGTCAACAATGCGGGCATCACGCGCGACGGCACGATGAAGAAGATGGCGCGCAATGGCTGGGACGATGTGCTCGATACCAATCTCGGCGGCTGTTTCAACATGTGCAAGGCAGCGTGGGATGGGATGCTCAGCCGCAGCTTCGGCCGCGTGGTGAACATCGGCTCGATCAACGGGCAGGCCGGTCAGTACGGCCAGGTGAACTACGCCGCCGCCAAGTCGGGCATCCACGGCTTCACCAAGGCGCTCGCGCAGGAAGGCGCGCCCAAAGGCATCACCGTGAACGCGATTGCCCCCGGCTATATCGACACCGACATGGTCGCAGCAGTGCCGCCGGAAGTTCTTGAGAAGATCAAGTCGCGCATCCCCGTCGGCCGTCTCGGCAAGGCCGAAGAGATCGCCCGGGGCGTACTCTTCCTCGTCGCCGACGATGCCGGGTTCGTGACCGGCTCCACGATGTCGATCAACGGCGGGCAGCATATGTATTGATCACCCAACACTTGTCATGGCCCGCGAATGCGGGCCACCCAGTTGGGTTCTGTACCGTGCTCCAAGGCTTCTGGAGTCCGCGGCTTCACTTGAGAGGCCGAAGCTTTTATCACCTGGGTGGCCCGCATTCGCGGGCCATGACAATGGGGAATTGGTGGTCGTCTCGCTCAAATCTTTTGAAGCAGTTGGCCTTACTGGCATCCGCGGCGGGCGGGTGCTTTTTCGCGATTTGAGTTTTCGGGTTGAGGCGGGAAAAGCGCTTTGTATCGAAGGCGCGAATGGTGTTGGCAAGACGTCGTTGTTGCGCATGATTGGGGGCTTCCTCGCGCCTGCAGCTGGAGCGATCCGCTTTGGCGCAACCAGCGAGGCAGAGGAACGCGGTAAACTCGTTGGTTGGCTCGGCCATCAGGACGCGGTGAAGGCGCAGATGAGCGTGCGCGAGACGCTGTCGTTCTTTGCGCAGCTTTATCGCAGCGATGGCAATGTCGATGCAGCGATGGAGGCAGTGGGACTTGCGCGTCTCGCTGACCTGCCGGGGCAATACCTGTCAGCAGGACAGAAGAAGCGTGCCGCACTAGCACGGCTGAAATTGTGCAAGCGTCCATTGTGGCTGATGGATGAGCCGCTGGCGTCGCTCGATGCCGCCGGAAAGAAGATCGCTGCCGATCTCATCGCCTCGCATTGCGCGGGGGGCGGCATTGCGATCGTCGCGACGCATGAACCGCTCGGCATCGACACCGAAAGACTGTCGCTATGACGGCGCTGCTTCTTCGCGACATCCGGCTTGCGACGCGCGCGGGCGGCAGCGCGATGCTGGCCCTCGCATTCTTCGCGGCGGTGGCGACGCTCGTGCCGCTGGGTGTCGGTGCGGATTTGAGATTGCTCACGCGCATCGCGGGCGGCGTGTTGTGGGTCGCGGCGGTGCTGGCGTCCCTGCTCGCGCTCGATCGCCTTTTCCAGACGGACTTCGAGGATGGTTCGCTGGATGTGATCGCGCTCGCGCCGCAATCGCTTGAAATGACCGCGTTTGCGAAAATCGCGGCACACTGGCTGACGACGGGCCTGCCGCTCACGGTGCTGTCACCGTTGCTGGCGGTGCTGTTCGGTCTGCCGGAAAATGCGACGTTCGCCTTGTTCATCTCACTTCTGATCGGGACCCCTGCCGTCAGTGCCATCGGCGCCGTCGGCGCGGGCCTTACGCTTTCCATCCGCCGCGGCGGGCTGATCCTGCCGCTGATCGTTCTGCCGCTGCTGTCGCCGGCCGTTATTTTCGGCGCAGGCGCTGTGCTGGCCGTCCTCGACGGCCTCAGCAATGGCGCGTTGCCGCTGCTGGCCGCATTCTCGTTCTTTGCCTGCGTGCTTTCGCCCTTTGCCACCGCCGCGGCGGTCAGGCTCAATCTGGGTAGCTAGGTCCACGATGCTCCGCTACGCCAACCCGACACGCTTCATGCAACTGAGCGGCACGCTGCTGCCGTGGCTGGCGGGTGCGTCGATCGTGTTGCTCGCCGTCGGGCTCTATCTCGGCTTCACGGCGCCCCCGGATTACCAGCAGGGCGATACGGTGCGCGTCATGTTCATCCATGTCCCCGCCGCCTGGACGGCGATGATGGGCTACGGGCTGATGGCGGTTGCGTCTCTTGTCGGTCTGGTGTGGAGGCATCCGCTCGCCGATGTCGCCGCGAAATCGGCGGCGCCGCTGGGCGCCGTGTTCACGGCGCTCGGCCTCATCACGGGATCGCTCTGGGGCCGGCCAATGTGGGGCGCGTGGTGGGTGTGGGACGGACGGCTGACGTCATTTCTACTGCTGCTCTTCCTCTATCTCGGCTACATCGCGCTCTGGAACGCGATCGAGGACGAGACCCGCGCGGCGCGCGCCGCTGCCATCCTGGCGCTGGTCGGCGCGGTCAATCTTCCGATCATCGAATTTTCGGTCGACTGGTGGACGACGTTGCATCAGGGCGAAAGCATACTGCGCAGCGGTGGTCCGCTGATCTCGGCGGTTTATCTCTGGCCGCTGTTCGCAACGGCATTGGGTTATACGCTTCTGTTCTTCACGCTCTGGATGGTTCGTATCCGGACAGAAATCCTCACGCGCCGTGCACGCAGCCTGATGCTCACAGGTGCGGCATGAGCGAATTCTGGGCAATGGGCGGATACGCGGCGTATGTCTGGCCCGCTTACGGAATTTCGTTTGCCGCGCTCGCAGCGACGGCGTGGTGGGCAGTCGCTGCATATCTGCGCGCCAGGGTGACGCTTGACGCACTCGAAGGCAAGACGCCGTGAAGTGGCTGCTGTACGCCGTCCCGGCGGCCTGTTTCGCCGTTCTGGTTGGCTTTATGTTCTATGCGCTCCGTCATGCGCCGGGCGAAACGCTTCCCTCAGCTCTGATCAACGAGCCTGCACCAAGTCTCGAAATGCCGCCGCTCGATGGCGCGACACAGGGCTTCGGATCGCGTGAGTTGAAATCCGGCCATGTGACGGTGGTGAATGTCTTCGCGTCGTGGTGCGTACCCTGTCACAGCGAGGCGCCGGTGATCGCGACGCTCGCGAACCGGAAGGACTTCGCGCTCTACGGTCTGGTGCAGAAGGACACGCCGGCGAAAATCCGAAATTTCTTCGCGGAGAACGGCGGCAATCCGTTCCAGCGCATTGCCCTCGACGCCGACGGTCGCGCGAGCATCGAGTGGGGCGTCTATGGCGTGCCGGAGACCTTCGTTGTCGATGGCCGCGGCATTGTCCGCGCGCGCATCGTGGGCGAGATCACCGAGGACGTTCTGAACAACCAGCTCCTACCCGCGATCAGAGACGCGCAGGGCTGAGTTAAGAGTTTGCAAACCATGATCTGCGACGGTTCGCCTATGCAGATAAATGGCGCCAATCTTCTCATCGCCGCGCAACAGGCCGCAAAGCACGCCCCGCAGGCGAAGCCGGCTGCCAAGCCATTCGCGGAAGCGCTGGCCGATCAGGGCAACGGCGACAGTTTCGCGCCGTTGAGCTTCAAGCAGACCGCGGCGCCAGCCGCGGCTCCCGTACAGCCTCAAACGCCGGCCGCCCGTCCGGGCAGTCAGGTCGATATCCGTATCTAGAACAGGAACTTACGTGCGCCGGCGCCGGATCGGTTTGCGCAGCGGCTTGGCGTGCCCATTGGCGGCGTGCTCTTCGGCTGCGGTCGCGATCTGCGTGAGATAGCGGATCAGCTTCACGCGATCCGAGGCCTGCAACGACTCCAGCAGCGCACGTTCTGCACGTTCGGCGGCAAGACGCGCCGAGCGCAATGCCTTGCGTCCATTCGCGGTGATGACAACGGAATTGGCGCGCTGATCTTCTTCCGTGCGCTCGCGCTCCATCAATCCCTTGTCGGTCATGCGGCGAACCATCTCCGCGAGCGTCGAACGATCGATGCCAGTCATTTCCACGAGAGCGGTCTGGCTCACGCCCTCATTATGCTCGAGAGCGGCGAGAACCGTGAACTGCTGCGGCGTGAGTTCGCGCGCGCCGGCTTCCATCGCATAGAGATCGCCGAAGAACTGATGGCACCGCCGGAAGAGATGAGACGGCGCCTGTGCGAGATCGAACCCCCCGTTCGGTCTGCGCTGAACTTTCATGAGGCACCCCCGGTATGTTTCAAACGAACCGGCCGGCGTTCAATCGCCAGCTCACTCTAACCTACCCGCGAGACGCCGGGTGTTCCCTCTTGGATACGCTCGCACGAAGAACACTAGTCATGTGCGTCGAGCGCGGCAAGTCTCTATCGCTTTTGCGCGCGCGCTGTCTATCGGTGATTTCGAACTTTTGTTTCATGCGACGCTTCGGCACAATCCGCGCATGAGCGACAATCGCACGCACATTCCGCCGCCGCCGGGTCCGCGCTTCGAGCGCCGCGTACCGGACGGAGACACAATGGAAAGATATGTTTGCGGCGATTGCGGCCATATCTATTACAGCAATCCCAAAATCGTGGTGGGATCGGTCGTCGTCCATGACGAACGTATCATGTTGTGCCGGCGCGCGATCGAGCCGCGCAAAGGCTTCTGGACGTTGCCTGCGGGATTTCTGGAGGAACATGAAACGCCGGAAGACGGGGCGAGGCGGGAAGCAAAAGAGGAAGCCGATTGCGAAATAGAGCTTGACGCGCTGCTCGCGGTTTATTCCGTGCCGCGCATCTCGCAAGTGCAACTCATGTATCGGGCGCGGTTGCGCAATTCCCTTTTTGCTCCCGGTACAGAAAGTCTCGAAGTTGCGCTCTTTGCGTGGGAAGATATTCCGTGGACGGAGCTTGCGTTTCCAAGCGTCAAATGGGCCCTAAATCATTATCGTGAAACGAAAGATCAGGCGGTTTTTACGCCTGGGACTAATCCGCTGGTTTGACGCCGTTTTTATCTGCGGTCTGGTGCTTCAGCAGAAGTGGCGCCTGGCTGACCGAGAACAGCAGGATGATCGGCATCACGCCCCACACCTTGTAGTCGACCCAGAAAGTCTCCGAGAAATTGCGCCACACGACTTCGTTCGCAGCTGCGAGAACGAGAAAGAATATGCCGTAGCGTAATGTCAGTGTGCGCCAGGCGCTCTCTGGCAATTCGAATCCGATCGACAAAACGTATTTGAGAAACAAACGGTTGAAGTAGAGACCGCCGAGTAATGTAAGGCCGAATAACAGATAGAGTGCGGTCGGCTTTATTTTGATGAAGAGCGCATTCTTCAGATAAAGCGTCAGCCCGCCGAAGATCACGACCAATATCGCTGTCATGATCGGGACGGGGGATAGTTTCCGCTCAAACACATAATCCAGAACGAGCGCGACCAGGACTGCAACCATGAACACGCCGGTCGCGGCGTAAATGCCGACGAAACGGTAAGCAATGAAGAAGACGAACAGTGGCCCGAGGTCGAGCGCGAAGCGGCGAAGCTGCTTGGTCATGTGGCGCCTGTCAGGACTTTTGCAAAATTCTCGGCATCGAAGACTTGCAGATCGTCCTCGCCTTCGCCAACCCCGATGAAGTGAACCGGTAAACCGAACTTTGCCGCCAGCGCGACCAGGATGCCGCCTTTGGCCGTGCCGTCCAACTTGGTCATGATCAGGCCGGTCAGCGCCGCGGTGTTCCTGAACGCATCGACCTGCTGAATGGCGTTCTGGCCGGTGGTGGCGTCGAGGACCAGCAGCACCGCATGGGGCGCGGTCGGATCGACCTTCTTGATGACGCGGATGATTTTTTCCAGTTCCGCCATCAGCCCGGCCTTGTTCTGGAGACGGCCGGCGGTATCGATGAGCAGCACATCGGCCTTCTGCGCGCGCGCTTTCTCCAGCGCGTCATAGGCAAGGCCCGCGGCGTCGCCGCCAGCAGCGCCCGCGACGACGTCCGCGCCGATGCGTTCTCCCCAGATCCTGAGCTGTTCGATGGCGGCGGCGCGGAACGTGTCGCCCGCGGCGAACATGACGTTGAGCTTTTCGCGTGCGAAGCGCTTGCCGAGCTTGCCGATGGTTGTGGTCTTGCCGGTACCGTTGACGCCAGCGACCAGGATCACGAACGGAGACTTCGCTTTATCTATGGCCAGCGGCTTTTGTACCGGCTTGAGGATTTTGCCGATCTCGGCGGCCAGCAAGCGTTTCAGATCATAATCGGAGATCGAGACATCGAAACGATCCTTCGCGATCGCGCGCACGATCTGGTCGGCCTGCGCGGCGCCGAGATCGGCCTTGATCAACGCCTCTTCGAGTTCGGCGATGGAGCCGGCATCGAGCTTTCGGTTGGTGAAGATGCCGGTGATGTTGTCGCTGAGGCCCGCGGTGGAACGCGACAGGCCTTCTTTCAGCCGCTCGAACAATGTGAGCGGGGGAGGGGCTTCTCCGAAATCTCTCATGCTGCGATCAGGTGATTGTCTTCGATGTGGGTGATGCGGACATCAGCAAAGGTGCCTGGTTCGGCGCGGCCGGTATATCGCACCGGCATAAAGCAGGCGGTACGGCCGAGGTTCGACTTTTCCATCAACAATGTCTGCGTGGTGCCGACCAGCGACGCGTTGCGCGCCGCGAGCGCGGCATCGCCCTTTGTGCGCAGGCGGGCTGCGCGTTCCTTGATGATTGAACCGTTGAGTTGCGGCATGCGTGCCGCCGGCGTGCCCTTGCGCGCGCTATAGGGAAAGACATGCAGGAAGGTGAGGCAGGCATCGTCCACCAGCTTCAGCGAGTTTTCGAACATCGCGTCGGTCTCGGTCGGGAAACCGGCGATCAGGTCTGCGCCGAACGACGCTTCCGGCCGCAGGCGACGGATCTCGTCGCAGAAGGCAATCGTGTCCTTTCGCACATGGCGGCGCTTCATGCGCTTCAGGATCATGTCGTCGCCCGATTGCGCCGAAAGATGGAAGTGCGGCATCAGGCGGTCTTCTTCGGCAATCGCGCGCATGAGTTCCGGGTCGGCCTCGATGGAGTCGATGGAAGAAATGCGCAAACGCTTCACGCCGGGAACGAGTTTCAAAATCTTTGAGACGAGTTGGCCGAGTGTCGGCTTGCCGGGCAGGTCGGCGCCATAGGCCGTGAGATCGACGCCGGTCAGCACGATTTCCGCAAAGCCTTTTTCGGTCAGGCGGCGCGCTTCCTCGACCACCGCGCCCACGCCCACGCTGCGCGAATTCCCGCGGCCATACGGAATGATGCAGAAGGTGCAGCGATGGTCGCAGCCGTTCTGCACCTGCAGGAACGCGCGCGCGCGCCCGTCGAAACTGTCCACGAACTGCGAGGCCGTCTCACGAACCGACATGATGTCGTTGACGCGCACGCGCTCGCCGAGATCGAAATAGGAACGGGCGTCGAGCTTTTCGGCATTGCCGAGCACGGCATCGACCTCGTCCATGCCGGAATAGGTCTCAGGCTCGGTCTGTGCCGCGCAGCCGGTGACGATGATCTTCGCCGCCGGGTTGGCGCGGCGCGCCTTGCGGATCGCCTGGCGCGACTGGCGTACGGCCTCCGCCGTCACGGCGCAGGTGTTGAAGACGATCGCGTTTTCCAAACCCGCTTCGCCCGCGCGCGCCTTCACCGCCTCGGACTCATAGGCATTCAGGCGGCAGCCAAAGGTTACGACCTCGATCACGACGCATAGGCTCCGAGATCGACATCGCCCTTGAACGACAGCGTGGCGGGACCGGTCATCAGGACATGGCCGTCGCTCTCGCGCCATTCGATGGTGAGCGTTCCGCCGTCGAGCACGACATCGACCTTGCGATCCGTGAACCCGCGGCGAAAAGCGGCGACCGCAGACGCGCACGCGCCGGTGCCGCAAGCGCTGGTAATGCCCGCGCCGCGCTCCCACACGCGCATGCGCAGATGTCCGCGGTCTTTCACGCTGACGAATTCGGCGTTGATGCGCGCCGGGAAAAGTTCGTGATGTTCGATCTTCGGGCCAAGTACCGCGACGGGCACGCGCTCGGCATCGTTCACGAAGAGCACGCAATGCGGATTGCCGACGTTCACGCCGACGCCGTCGTAGTTCTTTCCATCGATCTCGAATGCGATGTGGTTCGTGTCCATCGCTTCGTTGAGTGGAATGTCTTTCCAGTCGAGATGCGGCGCGCCGATATCGACGGTCACCGTTCCTGCGCCGGCGTCGAGACACACCAGTTTTCCACCCGGCGTGTCGATGGTCACGCGGTCGCGATCTTTCTCTTCCATCAGCAGGCGCGCGACACAGCGCGTGGCATTGCCGCAGCTTTCCACCTCGCCGCCGTCGGCGTTGTAAATGCGCATCGCGGCGTCGAAACCGTTCTTGCCTTCGCCAATGACGATCACCTGGTCGCAGCCGACGCCGAAGCGGCGGTCGGCCAGCGCCTTCGCGCTCGCGGCATCGAGCGCAATCCGTTCGCGGCGCGCGTCGAAGACAACGAAATCGTTGCCCAGACCGTGCATTTTCAGGAAGGCCGTCATGGGGCCTATATAGGCGGCTCATTGCGCCCCCGCCAGTATGTTCACGAAGCCGCTATCCGCCTTTCGTTCTCCGGCTTTTCTGTGGCAAGGAAGGCCGACGGTGGAGGAACAGTTATGCGTAAAATCGCGCTCGGTCTGGCATTCGCAGGGTTCACGGCGGCGGCGCTCGCCGCGGAGGTCGCGGACAACGATCCCAATTACTGGCTGACCGACATCTGGGGCACGAAGCAACTTGCCTGGGTGAAGGAGCGCAACGCCAAGAGCGAGAGCATCCTCAAATCCGATCCCTATTACGCCGAGACGCGCACCGCGCTGCTGAAATCGCTCGACATCAAGGATCGCATTCCGCTTGGCGGCGTCGATCACGGCAAGCTCTACAATTTCTGGCAGGACGCGGCGCATGTTCGGGGACTGTGGCGCCGTGTGCCGATGGCGGAATACCGCAAAGCCGATCCGAAATGGGAAATCCTGCTCGACGTCGACAAGCTCGATGCCGATCAACACAAGGACTGGGTGTTCCAGGGCGCGCAATGCACGCCGTCGGATGCGCGCTGTCTCGTGAGACTGTCGCCGGGTGGCGGTGACGCGTCCGAAGTGCGCGAGTTCGATCCGAAGACGCATAAGTTACTCGCCGATGGCTTCACATTGGCTGCCGCAAAGTCCGGCGCCGCGTATGTCGACGAAAATACGATCCTGTTCGCGACCGATTTCGGTCCGGGCACGATGACAAAGTCGTCCTATCCGCGCATCCTGAAGATGTGGAAGCGCGGAACGCCGCTCAACGACGCGAAACAGGTGTTTGAAGTTGGCGCGGATGACATCTCCGTGCGCGATCAAATCTATCACGGCCCCGGCGGTCTTACGACCAAGGATGCGACTGTTCTGATCGAGCGCGCCGTCACGTTCTTCGAGAGCGAATATTCCTTCATGGCGGGGGACGGCACGATCACCAAGTTGCCGCTGCCGCTCGGCGCCAATCTGCAGGGCATGACCAAGGGCAATCTGATCCTGACGCTGCGCGATGACTGGACATATGGCGGCAAGACCTTCAAGCGTGGCGCACTCGTAGCATTTCCGCTCGTAGACTTCGTGCAGGGTCGCGGTGGTGCAAAAGCAATCGCGCTGTACACGCCGGATGACCACTCCACGGTCGATACAGTCTCGACCGGCCGCGATGCCGTGTTCGCGTCGATCAACTACGACGTGACCGGCAGTATCCATGTCTTCAAGCCCGGCAAGAAAGGCTGGAGCGAAACGACGCGCGCGCTTCCCAAAGGCGGTTCGACAACGGTCGTAAGCGCAGATGACTGGAGCCCCGAAGCGCTGTTCACCTATGAGAGCTTCATCCAACCGCCGACGCTCTATGAAGACACCGGCAACGGCAAAGTCGCCGCGATCAAATCGCAGGCGCCGTTGTTCGATGCGAAGAACATCGTCAGCGAACAGTTCTGGGCGACATCGGCGGATGGCACGAAGGTGCCGTATTTCCTCATTCATCGCGCCGGCGACACAGCGGAAGTGCCGACCATCCTCTATTCCTATGGTGGGTTCGAGCTGTCGCTGAATCCGTGGTACTGGAACGACGGCCACCGCCCGCTCGATGCAGGGCAGGTGTGGATTTCGCGCGGCGGCGCGATCGCGGTCGCCAATATCCGCGGCGGCGGCGAGTTCGGTCCGCGCTGGCATCAGGCGGCACTGAAGGAACATCGCCAGCGCGCGTTCGACGATTTCGCGGCGGTTGGCAAGGACCTCGAAGCGCGCGGCTTCACGACGCCGCAGCATCTCGGCATCGTCGGCGCGTCGAACGGCGGCGTGCTCACCACCGTGACGATGACTCAGCAGCCTGAGATGCTGAACGCCGTCGTCTCACAGCGTCCGCTGGTCGACATGCTGCGCTACACGCGCTTCGGCGCGGGCGCGTCGTGGGTGGCGGAATATGGCGATCCCGACAAGCCGGAAGATCGCGCCTATATCGAAAAGTATTCGGCCTATCAGAACGTGAAGCCGGACGTGAAATATCCCGGCATCCTCTTCATCACCGAGACCAGCGACGACCGCGTCACGCCGATCTGGGCGCGCATGATGGCGGCGAAGATGGAGGCGCAGGGCCACGACGTGCTGTTCAATGAATCCCAGGACGGCGGCCACGGCCCCGGCTCGACCAACGCGGCGCAGGCGGATATGTGGGCGTTGAGCTATACCTATCTGAAACAGAGGTTGGGGTTGAAGTGACGCGTCCGGGGGGCACGCAACAATACTGGATTTACGGTGCGGCCACGGCGCTTTTGGCGCTTCAGGCCACGGTGCTTCACATATTCGGCCAGCCGTTCTTTGCGGCGAGCGGGCATCTGATGTTGTGGGTGAACGATCCGTTCAGCCCCGACATGTCGCAGCAGCTCGCCGACTGGTACAGCTTCTCGCATATCATCCATGGCTTCATTTTTTTCGGGTTGCTGCATCTCATCGCGCCGCAACTGCCGTTCGGCGTGCGGTTGCTGATCGCGATGGGTGTCGAAATCACCTGGGAGTTCGTCGAGAACACGCCGATGACGATCGAGCATTATCGCCAGCAGGCGCTCGCCGCCGGCTATCGCGGCGACAGCATCCTCAATTCGTTGTCCGATACGGCGATGATGTCGACCGGCTTCTTCATCGCCTCACGGCTGCGCGCGCGATACGTGGTCGCCATTGCACTCGCCTTCGAAATCTTCACCGCCTGCATGATCCGCGACAACCTGACCCTCAACGTGATCAACCTGCTCGCGCCAAGCGATTGGGCGCCAATCAAAGCGATCCATGATTGGCAGGCTGGAGCGGAACATTAGCTGCTATGGCGATCATGTTTCTGTCGGGATAAGTTTTGCAGATGCAGGCGGAAATATTGCGCTTCCTAGCTTTGCTGGAAACCGCGCCTTCTGACAGAGAAGCGCGCCTGGATGAACTCGCCAAAGCTCTGGATGGTCTCGCCTTTGCTATTCACGCTTTGCCTGAAGGTGAAGTTGTTGAGGGCTGGGAGAGGGAGCCAAAGCCTCCTGAAGTCGGTTATAAGCCGTTAAGCGTTGCTGCTGCGCGCTCATTCCCCGAACTCGGAATGTATCCTTGGGTCGATCCCGTCGCCTCAATCGATCAATCTGTGATGATGGGCGATGCAATAGATGATCTGGCTGACATTGCAAAAGATCTAAGTGAGGCGCTTTGGGTTTGGGAGAATGTCGGAGAATCTGCTGCCCAATGGGATTTGCACTTTGGCCATCAAACGCATTGGGGCGAGCATCTACACAATTTGCGAGCTTATCTGCACGCTGTGATGACCAAGTTGTGACTCGTTAAGTGCGACTATCCCCCACCTCACCATGGCCGGGCTTGACCCGGCCACCCAGCCGCGGCGCGTCTGCGCCGCGAATGAGTCAGAGATGCAAGGTCTTGAAAAGATCATCCCAATTCGGATTCCTCTCTTCGATCAGCGCCAGCTTCCATGCACGATTCCAGCGCTTGATGCTTGTCTCGCGTTGGATCGCATTGACGTAAAGTGGATGGTGTTCGAACCAGACCAATCGCGTGACGTTATATTTCTTGCAGAATTCGGAGCCTCGGCCTTCGCGGTGCATCGGAATGCGCGTGTAGAGATCGCCACAAATGCCGGTGTACAGCGTGCCATTGCGCTTGCTGGCCATGATGTAAACGTAGCCGCCCCTCATAACTGCAAAACTATCGCATAGGTTGAGATGAGTCATCGGCCGCGCAGACGCGCGGCCTGCTGGGTGGCCGGGTCAAGCCCGGCCATGGTGAGGATGGGGGGCAGGTTGACCAAGATGGTCGAGGGGCCTAAAACCCGCCCGCTTCCGGAACCGACCTAGTCGCTTCCGGTCCCCGGCCCGGCGCTGGGGATCGCCCCCAGGCAGCGCAGGTGCGCCCCCTGGGGCAAAACTGCTTTGGGTATTGGGAACGCATGTTCGACAGTCTGCAATCGCGCCTTGGCGCTACCTTTGACCGGCTTCGCGGGCGCGGCGCGCTCACCGAGGCCGATGTCGAGGAGGCGCTGAAGGACATCCGCACCGCGCTGGTCGAGGCCGATGTCGCGCTGCCGGTGGTCAAGGACTTCATCGATAAGGTGCGCCCGCGCGCGGTCGGCGCCGATGTCATCCGTTCGGTCACGCCCGGGCAGCTTGTCGTCAAGATTGTGCATGACGTTCTGGTCGAGACCCTGGGCAGCGACAGTTCCGCGCTCAATCTCGGCTCGCCGCCCGCGCCGATCCTGATGGTCGGTCTGCAGGGTTCGGGCAAGACAACATCGTCGGCAAAGCTCGCGACGATGCTCACGACGCGCGAGAAGAAAAAAGTTCTCATGGCGTCGCTCGACGTCTCGCGTCCCGCCGCCATGGAGCAGCTGCGCGTGCTGGGCGAACAGGCCGGCGTCGCCACGCTTCCCATCGTTGCCGGACAGGATCCGGTTGCCATCGCCAAACGCGCGATGGCGAGCGCGAAGGTCGGCGGCTATGACGTCCTGATCCTCGACACCGCCGGCCGCCAGCACATCGACGAGCAGTTGATGGCCGAGGTGGCGCAGGTCAAGGCGCAGGTGAGCCCGCACGAAACGCTGCTGGTCGCGGACTCGCTGACCGGTCAGGACGCGGTGAATATCGCGAAATCGTTCAACGAGCGCGTCTCACTCAGCGGCATCATTCTCACGCGCGCGGATGGCGATGCGCGCGGCGGCGCGGCGCTGTCGATGCGCGCAGTCACCGGCGCGCCGATCAAGTTCCTCGGCGTCGGCGAGAAGCTCGATGCGCTCGAAGCCTTCCATCCCGATCGTGTCGCGCGCCGCATCCTCGACATGGGCGACGTCGTCTCGCTGGTCGAGAAGGCGGCGGAGACGTTCGACAAGGAACAGTCCGAGAAGCTCGCCGCCAAGATGAAGAAGGGATCGTTCGACATGAACGATCTCGCCCAGCAGCTCCAGCAGATGAAGAAGCTCGGCGGCATGCAGGGCGTGCTGTCGATGCTGCCTGGCGTCGGCAAGGTGAAAAGCCAGCTCGATGCCGCGGGCCTCGACGACAAGATCCTCACGCGTCAGGAGGCGATCATCTCCTCCATGACCAAGCACGAACGCCGCGATCCCGATGTCATCAACGGTTCGCGCCGCAAGCGCATCGCTGCCGGCGCCGGTGTCGAAGTGAGTGAAGTGAACAAGCTGCTCAAGATGCACCGCCAGATGTCCGACGTGATGAAGAAGGTCGGCAAGGGCGGACGCGCGATGCAGGGATTGTCCGCAATGTTCGGCGGTGGCGGCGGCATGCCACCCGGAATGATGCCCAGGAAATAAGTTCAACAGTTTTACGGTTCAAAGGAAGGAAAAGACATGGCTCTCAAAATCAGACTTGCCCGTGCCGGCACCAAGAAGCGCCCGCACTACAACATCGTGATCGCGGATTCGCGCAGCCCGCGCGACGGCCGCTTCATCGAGAAGATCGGCTTCTACAACCCGCTGCTCCCGCGCGAGCATGCCGACCGCCTCAAGCTCGATCTCGAGAAGTCGAAGGCGTGGATCGCCAAGGGCGCAACCGCGTCGGATCGCGTGCATCGCTTCCTGTCGGATGCCGGCGTCGTGAAGGCGCGCGTGCACAACAACCCGCAGAAGGCGCAGCCGAAGAAGAAGGCGCAGGAACGCGCTGCTGCCGCCGCCAAGGCTGCCGAGGCCCCCGCGGCCTAACGCGTTGTGAGCCGCGACGTCCTTCTTGCCGCCGTGATCGGCGCGCATGGGCTGAAAGGCGAGGTGAAGGTGAAAACCTTCACCGAAACGCCCGATGCTCTTGCGCGCTATCGCCGGCTGCATGCGAAGGACGGGCGCGGTTTTACTGTTTCGCATGCCAAGGCGACCAAGAGTGACGAAGCCGTCGTGACGTTCGCGGAAGTGGTTGACCGTAACACGGCGGAATCGCTGCGTGGGATCGAACTGTTTGTACCGCGCGAGGTTCTGCCGGAGCCGGACGAGAACGAGTTCTATCACACCGATCTGATCGGATTGACGGCGATGGACGCGGAAGATCGCGTCATCGGCACGATCCGGGCAATCCACAATTTCGGCGCCGGCGATATCATCGAGATCGCGCGCAGTGACGGCGACAGTGTGATGCTGCCCTTTGCGAAGGACTTCGTGCCGGTCGTGGATTTCGCCAACAGCCGCGTTGTTGTGGTCGAACCCGCCGAAGTCGAAACCGGGGAAAGAGGAAACGTCGAATGAGCGATCTGACCTTCCGTATGGCGACCAAAGCCGATCTCCACACCATCGTCGCCATGCTGTCCGACGACGAACTTGCGGAGAACCGTGAGAAGCCGACCGACGATGCTGGTGTCGCCGAAGAGTATTCGAATGCTTTTGCCGCGATGGAGCATGAGCAGTTCAACCACATGCTGCTGGCCGAGAGCGAGGGCCGCGCCGTCGGTTGTCTGCAACTCGTGTTCATTCCGGGTCTGTCGCGCAAGGGAACGAAGCGTGCGGTTATCGAATCCGTGCGCGTGGCATCGACATCCCGCGGCAAGAATGTCGGCACAGCGTTGATGAAAGAGGCGGTGCGCCTCGCGCGTGAAGCCGGTTGCGGTCTGGTGCAGCTCGACTCCGACACGCGCCGCTCGCGCGCGCATCTCTTTTATCGCCGCCTCGGCTTCGTGCAGAGCCATTTCGGATTCAAGAAGCAGCTGTGAGCTGGACCGCGACCGTCCTGACACTTTTCCCGGAGATGTTTCCGGGGCCGCTGGACGCGTCGATCCTCGGCCGCGCACGGCAGAAAGAACTCTGGTCGCTCGAGGTCCGCGACATCCGCGAGCACGGCCTCGGCAAGCATCGCACCGTCGATGATACGCCGGCCGGTGGCGGCCCCGGCATGGTGATGCGCGCCGATGTGGCCTGCGCGGCGATCGACGCCGTGGAGCGGGCAGGGCGTCCGCTGATCTATCTCTCGCCGCGCGGCCAGCCGCTGACGCAGAAGCGCGTGACCGAACTCACCAATGGTCCCGGCGCGATCCTGCTCTGTGGCCGGTTCGAAGGTCTGGACCAGCGGGCCATCGAGGCCCGCGAGATCGAGGAAATCAGCCTCGGCGATTTCGTGCTGGCGGGCGGAGAGATTGCGGCCATCGCCCTGATCGAGGCTTCTGTCCGCCTGATCCCGGGTGTTCTGGGCGCCCAGGATTCTCCTGCGGACGAGAGTTTCAGCCACGGTTTGCTGGAGTACCCCCAATACACCCGCCCCCAGAGTTTCGAGGGCCGGGAGGTCCCGGAGGTGCTTCTAGGGGGTAACCACGCCGAAATAGCCAAATGGCGGCGGGAAGCCGCGGAAAACCTTACAAAAACCCGGCGTCCGGACCTCTGGACCCCCTATGAAAAGTCCAAACGGTAGGCTATACGCCCCGGCTTCCCTTTGAATTTTTCGCCCACGGAGACTGCCTTATGAACCTGCTCAAACAGCTCGAAGCCGAGCAGATGAAGGCCGTCCGCGCCACCGCGCACCCCGCGTTCCGTCCCGGCGACACGCTGAAGGTCAACGTGAAGGTCGTCGAACAGACCTTCGACGAGAAGGCCAAGCAGATGAAGACGCGTGAGCGCATCCAGGCGTTCGAAGGCGTGTGCATCGCCCGTCAGGGCGAAGGCCTCAACGAGAGCTTCACCGTCCGCAAGATTTCCTATGGCGAAGGCGTGGAGCGCGTCTTCCCGGTCTACTCGCCGCTGGTCGACTCCGTGTCGGTCGTGCGCAAGGGCAAGGTCCGCCGCGCGAAGCTTTATTATCTGCGCGGCCGCCGCGGCAAGTCGGCGCGTATCGCCGAGCGCCAGGAAGGCGCCGAGGGCGCGGAGGCGTAAGCCTCTTCTGCCTCACCAGGTTACTTAAAAGCCCGCATTTGCGGGCTTTTTTGTTGCCTTGCCGCGGGTGAACGTCATTGCGTTCAGCTGCCTCGGCGCATGATCGAAAAACCGACAGCGTGATTCTCTCGATTTTTCGGGCCTTTTTTGCACTGCGATTTTCGACGCTTTGCGATGCCCGTTTCGTGACATGCGGGAAATGCCGTAAAATAAGGCTTCTTTGTGATTCTCTCTAAGAGGCAACAATGGCAACGACAGCCGCCGCAAAACCCAAGACTGTAACGCTTTCCACCAAGCAGCTCGCCAACGAGCTCGCTGACAAGCAGAAGCTGACCCACAAGCAGGGCAACGAAATCGTCGATGATCTGATCACGATGATGACCAAGCACCTGAAGAAGGGTGAGCGCATTCGTCTGAACGGCTTCGGCATCCTGCAGGTGCGCAAGCGCGCCGCGCGCATGGGCCGCAATCCGGCGACGGGCGAAGCGATCAAGATCAAGGCGAGCAAGAAGGTCTCCTTCCGCCCCGCCAAGGAACTGAAGGAAGCCGTCTAAGGCTTTCCGCTTCGGCGTGACAAAAGACGGATGGATGCGCAAGCATCCGTCCGTCTTTTTGTTTCTTTGACATCGCCGCGCGGACGTGAACCCATCGCAAACGCGACGAGGGGCATCATGAGCGTTGTAGACAATATCGCCGGCAGCGAGCGCGGCCATCTTCTGAAAATCCTGGGCGTCACGTTCGGCGTCGCGGTCGCGGTCGGCGACATGATCGGCTCCGGCATCCTGCGTGCGCCCAATGCGATTGCGGCGAGCGTGCCGAGCATCGCGCTGATCATGGGATTGTGGGTTCTAGGCGCATTGAACGCCGCGCTGAACGGCAACGTGTTGGCGGAACTGGGCACGGCTATCCCGAAATCTGGCGGCGTCTACAATTATGCGGAACGCGCGTTCGGCGATATCGGCGGATTGATCATCGGCTGGGCGAACTGGCTGGCGTTCGTCGCGGGCACAGGCGCCGCGGCGATCTCGTTCGCGAATTTCCTGCCGCTCATCTGGCCATGGGCCGCGCAGCACACGATCGGTGTTGCAGTCGCGATGCTGGTCGGCCTGTTCGGCGCGAACATACTTGGCCTGCGCGAGGGACGCGCGCTTCAGGAAGGCACGAGTCTCATCAAGGCCACGATGCTGGCGGTGTTCTGTGTCGCGGCGGTTCTTTTTGCACCGGAGTCACAGCCGCTACCGCCGGCCGTCGCAGCAGCACCGATGCTCGGATGGGGCGCGATGATCGCCGCATACCAGCTCGTGCGTGGTGCGTATGCCGGATGGGATACACCGTTCTATTTCGGTGAGGAGGTTGTCGATGCAGGGCGCGTCCTTCCACGCGCGATGTATATCGGCATGGGGCTGACGGCGGTGCTTTATCTCGGCGTCAACGGCGCGCTTCTGTATTCGCTTGGCCTGAGCGGCGTCGCGTCCTCACCGTTGCCGTTCACGATCGTGCTCGAACAATTCGGCCCTGTGGCAAAAGTTCTGTTCGCGCTCACGGCGATGATCACGGTCGCGAGCTGCGCCAACGCCAACATCATGGGCGGGCCGCGCATCATCTTCTCGCTGGCGCGCGACGGGCTGCTTCCGCACTGGTTCACTATCGTCAACAAAGGGGGCACGCCGACCGTAGCGCTCCTGCTGACGGCGCTTTTCTCCGTCGGTCTCGCCGTCAGCGGCGCGTTTGAGCGTGTGTTCGCACTGATCGGAACGCTTAACGGCGTCGGCGCCATCGCCATGGCAGTGGCGCTGTTCGTTCTGCGCCGCCGCGAGCCCGGCCTGCCGCGGCCCTATCGCGCATTCCTCTATCCGTTCCTGCCGGCGCTCTCGCTGATCATCGAGGTCGTGTTCATGGTCCTGTATTCCTGGACCGACACGCTGGGAATCCTGTTCGCGATCGGGCTTGCGATTGCCTGTGTTCCGTTTGCGATCATCGCCCGGCGGGCGCGAAAAGCCTGAACCAGCTTACGGAAATTTGCTTCTCGGCGGGAAAACGCCGTCGTTTTCCCAGAAGCCTGGATCATGCCGCTGCCGCACGCGCCAAACGCCGCCTTGAAGCCGATAGGTGCGATAGATGATTTGAAACGCCATCTGTGTCTTGGTTTCGTGCGCAAAATCCGGCTGACAAAAAACCTGAACGATCTCGATATTGTCTGGCGCGTTTTTCAGGAATTTCCAATCTGCCTTCAGTGATGAGAACAGTCTGATGGGTTGCGGCTTGCCCTGCTCGTTCTTCGCTTCAACCGTTGCAAGCCGTCCGCGCGAAAACTTGAAGAGTGCTCTGACGAACCCGCTATAGCTCCCCATGCACGCGTAGTCGTTATAACCAACAACGAAGATCGGGTCGCTTTTGGGCCCAAGCTCTAAATCGATATTCGCGACGGGAGCATCTTTTTCCAGCAGAAAGTCAGAAATTGCGCGACCTTGGGCGTCGATCTGTCTGAGGCGCGCGGGACGAACCTGATCCCGGTTGAAGGATTTTGCGAGTGGGTCGTTTTCGTCGAGGATCTCAAGCGGGTCTGCACATCCGTGGAGAAGCTTGCGCTCCAGCGCTGGCGTGAGTCTTGAATCATCCAGTATCTCAATGGCGCCATGAGCGGTTGAGATACGCTTCGCGACACGATACCCGCTTTCGGCCTCCGCGTTGGTGTTCGGAAGCGCAGCAAGGAAAACACAAGCAGCAATGAAGAAAAATCGGCGCATTTTGGCGCCCGCCAAGCCCGAATTGATCATCGGCTCCGTGTCAAATTGAAGGCCATTGGCGGCTTTTCCCGATAACAATTTGGCTTCTTGCCCCCTTGCCGTTCCCGCGCTAGGAACCGGCCCAGATTCCCAACCTCAAGGACCTTTCCATGGCTCGCAAGAAGATCGCGCTCATCGGCGGCGGACAAATCGGCGGCACGCTCGCCCACCTCGCGGCGATCAAGGAAATGGGCGACATCGTCCTGTTCGACATCATGGAAGGCTTGCCGCAGGGCAAGGCGCTCGACATTTCGCAGTCCGGTCCGGTCGAAGGCTTCAACGCGAAGATCAAGGGCACGAACTCCTACGCCGACATTGCCGGCGCCGATGTGGTGATCGTCACCGCCGGCGTGCCGCGCAAGCCGGGCATGAGCCGCGACGATCTTCTCGGCATCAACCTGAAAGTCATGAGCGCGGTGGGCGAGGGCATCAAGGCGCACGCGCCGAATGCGTTCGTCATCTGCATCACCAATCCGCTCGACGCGATGGTGTGGGCGCTGCGCCAGTTCTCCGGCCTGCCGCACACGCACGTCGTCGGAATGGCGGGCGTGCTCGACAGTGCGCGCTTCCGCCACTTCCTCGCGGAAGAGATGAACGTGTCGGTCGAAGATGTGAGCGCGTTCGTGCTCGGCGGTCACGGCGACACGATGGTGCCGATGCCGCGCTTCTCGACAGTGGCCGGCGTGCCGCTGCCGGAACTCGTGAAGATGGGCTGGATCAAGCAGGACCGCCTTGATCAGATCACGCAGCGCACGCGCGACGGCGGCGCGGAGATCGTGGGTCTGCTCAAGACCGGATCGGCGTTCTATGCGCCCGCGACCAGCGCGATCGAGATGGCGGAGAGCTTCCTGAAGGACAAGAAGCGCGTGCTCCCGTGCGCGGCCTATGTCGATGGCGCCTATGGCTTCAAGGGCCTCTATGTCGGCGTGCCGGCGGTGATCGGCGAGAAGGGCATCGAGCGCATCGTCGAACTCGAACTCACCGCCGACGAGCGCGCGGCACTGACCAAGTCCGCGGACTCGGTGAAGGGCCTGATCGACGCCTGCAAGAACCTGGACTCGCGTCTCGCGTGAGGCTGTTCGCAATCGCCGCTGTAGTCGCGTTGTGTATCGGCAGTGCTGCAAACGCCGCCGACCCGGCGCCCGCAACCGCGACGCTGGCGATCACGGTGCACAACATCTCCGACGCCGGAGGCGATATTCGTCTCGGCGTCTATGACGAGACAAGCTTCGCGCAGAAGGGTGGCGTGCCGGTGGCGCACACGGTCAAGCATGCGCGCGGCGCCACGATGACGCTGATGCTGGACGATATCGCGCCTGGCACCTATGGCGTGAAGGTGTTGCAGGATCTGAACCGCAACGGTCAGTTCGACATGGGCCTCAAGGGGATAGAGCCGTTCGGCTTCTCGAACGATCCGGAGATTCAGGCGGGCCTGCCGCCGTTCGACGCTGTGAAATTTACCGTGACCGCGGGCAACAATTCCATCGATGTGACGTTGCATTAAATTAGCTGCGTGAGATCGATGTTCGCAAAATCCGCCTTTGTTTGCGCCCTGTTGCTTGCGCCTTCGTTGGCGCTTGCCGATCAGGAAGCGGTGCTGACCGTCAAGGTCGATCACATTGCGCCCAAGGGCGGCAATCTGCGTCTGGCGATCTATGACGCCAAGTCTTTCGCCAACGACGATGCCGAACCTATCGCAGACAAGGTCGTCGCGGCGACACCCTCGATACAGACCGTGGTGCTGCCGGGCATCGCGCCGGGGACCTATGCGGTGAAGATGTTTCAGGATGTGAACCGCAACGAGAAGTTCGACTTTAACTGGCTGGGAATTCCCTCCGAGCGCTATGGCTTTTCCAACAATGCCAAGCCCAACTGGATTCGCATGAGCGCGCCGACCTTCGAGGAAGCGAAGATCTTGCTGAAGGCCGGCGCGAACTGGACGGAAATCTGGCTACACTGAAGCGACTCCTCTATTGAGTTGCCCATGATTCCCCGCCTTGAAACCGAACGCCTGATCCTGCGCGGCTGGCGCGCGGAAGATTTCGAACCGCTCGCCGCGATCCACGCCGATCCCGAAACGATGACCTTCGTAGGCGGCGCGCAGGAGCGCAACGACGCATGGCGCTCGCTCGCGAGTCTCGCCGGGCATTGGGTGCTGCGCGGCTACGGCAAATGGGCGGTGGAGCGGAAGTCCGACGGTGTGTTGCTCGGCCGCGTGGGCATGATCAATCCCGAAGGCTGGCCCGCGCTTGAGATCGGCTGGACGCTTGGCAAGCAGTATTGGGGCAGGGGCTACGCGACCGAAGCGGCGCAGGCCGCGCTCGACTATGCCTTCACGACGCAGGCCGTGGACCGGCTGATCTCCTGCATCGACGCGAACAACATCGCGTCGCAGGCGGTGGCGAAGCGTATCGGCGAGACAAAACACGAGAGCACGTCGCTGCGCATCGGCGGAAAGGAATTCCCCGTCGACATCTGGGCGATCACGCGCGCGGAGTGGATGAAGCGGCGTGGGTGATTTTCCATCTGTTCTCCTTTCACCATGGCCGCCCTTGAGGCGGCCATCCAGCCAGCGAGCGTCAGCGAGCGAAAAAGACTCTTTTGTGCGGCGCGCAGACGCGCGCCTACTGGTTGGCCGGGTCAAGCCCGGCCATGGTGAAGTATTTTAGATGTCCGAAGCGAGTTCAGTTACCTATCGCCGCCGGGACTTCTGGAGCTTCGTTTCGGCCCGCTTCGTCGGGACTGTGGCGATGCAGGTGCAATCCGTCGCCATCGGCTGGCAGATCTATGACATCGAGCGCACGCCATTCGCGTTGGGTCTTGTCGGCCTGTGCCAATTCGCGCCGATGTTCCTGCTGACGCTTCCGGCGGGTGAGATCACCGATCGCTACGAGCAGCGGCGCGTATTCGCATCCGCGCTGACGATGCAGGGCCTGTGCGCGGCGCTGTTCATGTTTTTCTCGCTGACGATGCCGCACAATGCGCTGCCGTATTACGGCGTGCTGGTCCTGTTCGGATGCGCGCGTGGATTCTCCGGGCCCGCGGGAAGTTCGCTGCTTCCGTTCCTCGTGCCGCAGGAAAAGCTCGCGCGCTCCATCGCGCTCAATTCCTCCGGCTTCACCACGGCGGTAATCGCGGGGCCAGCGCTCGGCGGCTTGCTGTTTTTGATCGGACCAGTCGCGACATACGGCGTCTGCATGGCGGGGTTCCTGACCGCCGCCGTCCTGATTGTCACGCTGGGCGGACGCCGCGCGGAGCACGTTGCAACGGATGCTTCCCGTCTGGAGCGTGTGATCGAAGGCGTGCGGTTTGTCCGCGACAGGCCGATCGTGATGGGTGCTATTTCGCTCGACCTTTTCGCGGTGCTGCTCGGCGGTGCGGTGGCGCTCTTGCCGGTGTATGCGCGCGATATCCTGCATGTGGGACCGGAAGGTCTTGGTGCGCTGCGCAGTGCGCCGGCGGTGGGCGCCGCGGTGACGGCGCTGGCGCTTGCCCGCAAGCCCATCGACAAGCACGCGGGCGCGATCATGTTCGGCTGCGTCGCGATCTTCGGCGCCGCAACCATCGTGTTCGGCCTCTCGACCAGCTTCATCGTCTCGCTGGTCGCGCTGTTCGTGACTGGCGCATCCGACATGGTCAGCGTGTTCGTCCGCACCGCGCTGATCAATTTCGCGACGCCGGACGCGATGCGCGGTCGCGTCGGCGCCGTGAACATGCTGTTCATCGGCGCGTCGAACGAACTCGGCGAATTCGAATCCGGGTTCACAGCTGCGTTGTTCGGCACTGTGCCTGCCGTCGTGATCGGCGGGCTCGGCACGCTCGGTGTCGTCGCGCTCTGGATGAAGCTCTTCCCGCCACTACGCACCGTCGACCGTCTGTCGGACGCGGGCGCTTGAGCTTCTTTCAGGCCTGCGCAACGATGCTATGAAGGGGAGATATTTCATGAACTTGAAAGTCATCGGCGCCGGTTTCGGGCGCACCGGCACGCATTCGCTCAAGATCGCGCTGGAAATGCTGGGCTTCGCGCCCTGCTATCACATGGTCGAAGTGTTCACGCATCCCGGCCATTCGGAAATGTGGGAAGCCGCCGCGCTGGGCGAAAAGATCGACTGGGAGGCCTTGCTTGCGGGCTATCAGTCCGCCGTCGACTGGCCGTCGAGTTACTTCTGGCGCGAGCTGCTGAAGATGAACCCGGGCGCGAAAGTGATCCTGACTGAGCGGCCCGAAGAAGCCTGGTACAAGAGCATCACCAGTACGATTTTCGATTTCATGGCGCGCGAGGTCGATCCTTCGAAGCTCGATCCGATCCGTGCCGCGCAGCGCAAGATGGGCCGCGTCGTCGTTTCCGAAAAGACCTTTGGCAACCGCTTCGACAAGGAGCATGTGCTGAACGTTTATCGCCAGAACTCGGCAGACGTGAAACGCGAAGTTCCTGCCAATCAGCTCCTGGTGTTCGATGCGCCGGATGGCTGGGGACCGCTGTGCAAATTCCTCGGTGTGCCGGTGCCGTCGCAACCCTATCCGCTGACCAACACGACGGAAGAATTCCGCGCGCGTATACCCAGCATTCCGACGTCTACCAGCGATACGTGAGATTCGCGTAGACGCCGTCGGTGCTTGCGTAAACGTTCGTGTAGAAGCGCCGGTGGGTATAGCGCGTCGTGATCAACTGGCTGAAACCCCAGCCGATCGCCGCACTCGCCGCGACGTCGTACCAGTGGTGCTGTTTGGAGTTGACGCGCTCATAGCCCACATAGCCCGCGGCCAGATAGGCGGGCACGCCGTACTGCCACCCATAGCGGTCCCACAGAAACGCGGCTGGCGCGAACGCCAACGCCGCCGTATCGGACGGGAAAGATTGAAAGTCGGATTTGTCCGGACGCTGCTCTTTGACGATCTGCTTGAGGATCAGCGCGGTGCCGACGGTCAAACCGGTATCGACGACGAGTTCCTTCGCGCCCGTCCAATCCCAATCGTGCGCCAACGCCACGCCGCCGGCGACAAGAGGGATCGCAATCGCCACGGCTTTTCCGGCGTTGGAGTCTGTTGCGTTCGCTCCGCCGATGCCTGCCGCGAAAATCGAGACAGCAAAAGCGCAAATGGCGACCCGTTTCATACGCGGCACTCTCTTGTCGGCGCGGCGACCATAACCGTTGTGCAAACCCTTGCAATCGGCCATTTTCGTGCATGATCCGCATTCGCAAAGGCTAGAGGGGCTACGATGGCACTCGGTGCATTGAAGGGTTGGACATCGACACAGAAACATGTGGTCGCCGCGAGCTATCTCGGCTGGACCCTCGATGCGTTCGACTTCCTGTTGCTGACCTTGGTGGCGAAAGATGTCGCGGCGGAGTTCAAGACTCCGGCGACGGCCGTCGGCTGGGCGCTGCTCTTCACGCTCGCCGCGCGGCCGATCGGCGCGTTCATCTTCGGACGGCTTGCGGATCGCTATGGCCGCCGTCCCATTCTCCAGATCGACATTCTTCTGTATTCGGCGCTGGCGTTTGCGTCGGCGTTCTCGCCCAACATCGTCGTGTTCCTGATCCTGCGCGGACTGTTCGGCGTCGCGATGGGCGGCGAATGGGGAATCGGTTCCTCGCTGACCATGGAACACATCAAGCCGGAATCGCGCGGTTTCGTGTCCGGTCTGTTGCAGACGGGTTACCCGACGGGATCGCTGATCGCTGCGGCGGTGTCGGCGATCCTTCTGCCCGAATTCGGCTGGCGCATTTGCGTGATGGCGAGTGCGCTGCCCGCGCTCCTTGTTCTTTATATCCGGCGCAACGTGCCGGAATCGCCAAGCTGGAAGCCGGGCACGGTCAAGCGCGGCAACACGTTGCAAGTCGTGCGGAGCCACTGGATGCTGGCTGTGTTCGCGATCCTGATGATGGCGGGTTTCAACAGTTTCAGTCACGGCACGCAGGACTTCTATCCGAACTTCCTGCGCATCCAGTTGGGCTTCGATCCGCGCACCGCCAGCGTGCTGGTGATGATCGGCGCACTCGGCGCGATCACGGGAGGGTTGGTGTTCGGTTCGCTCTCGGAGCGTATTGGCCGCCGCCGCGCGATCACAATCTCCGCGTTGCTTTTCCTGCCAATCGTGCCGCTGTGGGTGTACACCTCTGTCAATCCCATCTTTCTCGCAGCGTCGATGTTCGCCTGCCAATTCTTCGTGCAGGGCGCATGGGGCGTGATCCCCGCGCACCTGAACGAGTTGTCGCCGTCGGATGCGCGAGGCACATTCCCAGGGTTCGTCTATCAGGTCGGAAATTTCCTGGCGTCCGGCGTCGGTCTTTTGCAGACGTCGCTCGTGGAGGTGCGCCATTGGCAGTACGCGGATTCACTCGCGCTCGTCGGTGTCGCCGCAGCGATCATCATTGTGGTCTTCGTCAATCTCGGTCCCGAGGCGAAAGGCGTGTCGATGGCAGGCGAGCCGTTGCCCGCCGACTAGTTAGGCTCTGACGAAGATGTCGACCCGGTCGGCGGAGCCGGTGCTGGCGCCGCCCATCGCGCGGACATCGATGCGCTCCGATGGAACGCCTTCGTCGATCAGCAACTGACGCACGATCAGCGCACGCTTGAGCGACAACCTGCGTGCGTCCGACGACTTGTCGTTCGGCTTGCCGCCGAAGGCTTCGAGTTCGATGCGCGCCGAGCCGTTGCCGAGCGCATTGTTCAGATCGCCGCTGATGCTCTTGATCGTGTCGAGAACTTCCGGCGCGGGTTCTTCGGCGGCCGGTGAGAAAGGAATCGAGCTGCGCTTCGACATGTTCCGTGTGTCCGCCGGCTCGACCGATGCCGTGCGCGCCGGTTTCGGCGCAGGCGGCGGTGCGCTGGCAACGGTCGATGGCATGAAGCTCATCGCGGAATTGTCCATCGGCGTGGCGGCGGTCTTCGGGGCGGGTTTGGGCGGTGGTGGCGCCACGGCGACTTTCTTCGGCGCCGGTGCTTTCGGCGGTGGTGCGGCTACGACCTTCTTCGCCGGTGGGGCCGGCGTAACGAGCGATGCCGCGCTCTCACCTGGAATGGGGCCAAAGGACAGCATGTCCTGCGAGTTGGATTGCTCTGCTGCCTGTTGATGCGGCGCGACGGGTTTGGCAGCGGCGATATCCGTTTTCGGCTTCGCCTTCGCGACGCGGTGCACGGCCTTGTGCGGATAGGGCATGTGCAGATGGATCGGCGCGTTGGGATCGGCCTCGCCCGGCTGCAACAGCGACCGCTGCACGCGTGTGTGCCTGTTGTCCGGATAAAGGAGCACGCGCGATCCGCCGCCGGACGACGGATTCACGACCACTTCGTTGTTGTCGTAGATCTGGGCGCGGGCGGCTGTACCAAGCGCGAGAAGGGCCAGAAGGGCGCAGCCCGGATATCTCAATCTCACCAAAGGGTCCGTTCCTTTTGCGCCGCGACAATAGCCACCCGTGCCGCGGGGCTCAACATTGCCTAACCCCCTGCGAATCCGGATGATATAGCGTATTCCAGCTTCAGAATTTCGTGAAAGGATTGCCATGAAGACGAGAGCCGCCGTGGCCTATAAGGCGGGCGATCCGCTGGTTATCGAGACCGTGGACCTCGAAGGCCCCAAGGAAGGCGAGGTTCTGGTCGAAATCAAGGCGACCGGCATCTGCCACACCGACGAGTTCACGCGCTCCGGCGCGGATCCGGAGGGCCTGTTCCCCGCGATCTTCGGGCATGAGGGTGCGGGCATCGTCGTCGATGTGGGCAAGGGCGTAACGTCGCTGAAGAAGGGCGATCACGTCATTCCGCTCTACACGCCGGAATGCCGCCAGTGCAAAAGCTGCACCTCGCACAAGACCAATCTGTGCACCTCGATCCGCGCGACACAGGGCAAGGGCGTGATGCCGGACGGCACCTCGCGCTTCTCCATCGGCGGCAAGATGGTGCACCACTATATGGGCTGTTCGACGTTTTCGAATTACACGGTGCTTCCGGAAATCGCGCTCGCGAAAATCCGCGAGGACGCGCCGTTCGACAAGGTCTGCTACATCGGCTGCGGCGTGACGACCGGCATCGGCGCGGTGATCAACACCGCGAAGGTCGAACCTGGCGCGAATGTCGTCGTGTTCGGTCTTGGCGGTATCGGCCTCAACGTCGTGCAGGGCGCGAAGATGGCCGGCGCCGACATGATCGTCGGCGTCGATCTCAATCCGGCGCGCGAGGCGCTGGCGCGAAAATTCGGCATGACGCATTTCGTCAATCCGAAAGACGTGAAGGGCGATCTGGTGCCGCATCTTGTCGAGCTGACGAAGGGTGGCGCGGATTATTCGTTCGAATGTATCGGCAATGTCGATGTCATGCGCCAGGCGCTGGAATGCACGCATCGCGGCTGGGGCGAAAGCATCATCATCGGCGTCGCGGGATCGGGTCAGGAAATCAAGACGCGTCCGTTCCAGCTGGTGACGGGCCGTGTGTGGAAAGGCACGGCGTTCGGCGGCGTGCGCGGCCGCACGCAGGTGCCGCAGATCGTCGACTGGTACATGGACGGCAAGATCAATATCGACGACCTGATCACACACACAATGCCGCTGGACAAGATCAACGATGCCTTCGACCTGATGCACGAAGGCAAGAGTATTCGTAGCGTGGTGGTGTTTTAGTTTTCGGCGATAACAACGAAGGGAGATAACAATGGCGATTTTCACACATGTGGTTTTGGGTACCAACGACATCGAACGGTCGCGAAAATTCTATGACGCGACGCTGGCGCCGCTCGGCATCAAGCGCGTGATGAACATGGAGAACGCGTCGCTGTGGGGCACGGAAGGGCCCGAGTTCATGGTCACGAAGCCTGGCAACGGCCAGCCCGCGACGCATGCCAATGGTGGCACCGTGAGCTTCGCCGCGCCCAGCCGCGCCGCAGTCCACAAGTTCCACGAGACCGCGCTCGCCAATGGTGGCACCTGCGAGGGCCCTCCCGGCCCGCGCAGCTTCACGCCGACGGCGTATGCCGCGTATGTGCGCGATCCCGACGGCAACAAGCTCTGCACGTATTCGTTCGTGCCGGGATAGAGAAACCGTCGTGGTGCCGGAGGGGCAGTCCACGCCCCTCCGCACAACGGCATTTTGCTAATCGTTATCGTGTCCGTGCGGCGGATCGAGCATCAGCGTGTAATGCACTTCCCAGCCGCGCAGATGTCCACTTTCGCCCTCGGGCAGAACGACACCGGTTTCGATCTGGTGTCTTCCCTTCTTGAGCACGACGCTGCCCAACGAATTGCCGACTCCGCCGTCTTTGTAGGGAGCAGGGTTCTGGTTCGGGCAACGCGGAGTGATGGGCTGACCATCCACAAGGGTGCAAATCTTCCACGGTCCCGCAAGTTCGGCGACGCCAACCATGGATTGGATCGTTACCAGGCATTCCTCATCATGATCGCAACTGACGGGATGCTGAGCACCAAGAATATTGTATCCCGGTAGCAACTCTCTGCCGTCACCGTCGGCGCCTGTGACCAGGATGTTGATCTCGGTGTGTTTGACGTAGGTGGCGCCTTGAGAGGCGGTTGAAATGCAAGCAACAGCAATCGTGGCCGCTATGGCCGAAAAAATGCGCATCGAAAATCCCCCACTTTGAGCGCAAATTATGCTCTTACCCGGAACACACCACAAGGCGTGCAAATCAGGGCTTGGCGCCTTTGATGGCCTTGAGCAGTTGCGGATGCAGCGCCTCGTTGGCGGCAAGGATCGAGCCGTTGTCGAGCATGTTCGTGCCACCCGACAGATCGCTGACCATGCCCTGCGCTTCTTTCACCAGCAGGATGCCGGCAGCCACGTCCCACGGCGCGAGGCCGCGTTCCCAGAAGGCGTCGAAGCGTCCCGCCGCAACGTAGGCGAGATCGAGCGACGCCGCGCCATTGCGGCGGATGCCCGCGGTGCTGGGCATGATCGCGGCGAGTTCCGCCTGCATGCGCGCAAAGCGATCTTCCGCATGGCCGTGAAACGGAAAGCCCGTGGCGATCAGAGAATGCGCGAGCGTCTTGCGCGCCGCGACGCGCAGGCGCTTGTTGTTGAGATAGGCGCCATGCCCCTTCTCGGCGACGAACATGTCGTCGGTCGCGGGATTGTAGACGAGGGCGGAGACGATCTGGCCTTCACGCTCAAGTGCCACGGAGATCGCGAAATGCGGAATGCCGTGCAGGAAGTTCGTCGTGCCGTCGATCGGGTCGATGATGAAGCGGTGCGTCTTGTCCTTGCCCTCGATCGTGCCGCCTTCCTCGCCGAGGAAACCGTAACCCGGACGCGCCTTCGTCAGTTCCTCGATCAGGATGCGCTCGGTGCGGCTGTCGGCATTGGTGACGAAATCCGCCGGGCCCTTCATCGAGACCTGAAGATTTTCCAGTTCGCCGAGATCGCGGATGAGCGGACGACCCGCCTTGCGCGCGGCGGCGATCATCACGTTCAGGGCGGGAGAAATATAAGCCATCAGTTGGCGCGGCGAAGGTAAGAGCCGTCTTCGGTCGCGACGACGATCTTCTCGCCGGCCTCGATGAACGGCGGGACCTGGATCTTCATTCCGTTTTCCAGAACCGCGCCTTTGTACGACGGCGCCGCCGTGCCGCCGCGCAGCACGGGGTCAGCTTCGGCGACGGTCAGGATCACGTTCTGAGGCAGCGCGATGCCGATGGGCTTGCCGTCATACATCTGCACCAGCGTCTTCATGCCGTCCTGAAGGAAGCGCGCCTGATCTTCGCCGACGAATTCGACGGAGAGTTCGATCTGGTCGTAGGTGTCCTGATCCATGAACGTCAGCATGTCGCCGTTGGCGAACAGGAACTGGAAGTCCTTCTTCTCGAGATAGACTTCTTCCACGCTTTCGTCGGAGCGGAAGCGCTGATTCAGCTTGGTGCCGTTCAGGATGTTCTTGAGCTCGACCTGGTTGTAGGCGCCGCCCTTGCCGGGCTTCACCTTCACCGATTTGACCGCCATCCAGAGCCCGCCATCGTATTCGATCGTCTTGCCGGGGCTGATTTCGTTGCCGTTGATCTTGGCCATATGCGTGTCTGCACCGGTAAGGGCGCGGTCCTTCTGTTCGGTCGGTTCAAAGAGCGGGGGCGTTCTAGCAACCCAAACCCCGCTTGTCATCCCCGGCGAGGCGCGCAACTGGCGCGCCGAGGGAAGGGGACCCAGGCGGTAAAATCTGGCCGGTTTCAAAGGATTGTTACGGGTTCACCTGCAGATGCTGTCACCTCATTTGCCGCATGGGTCCCTTCCCCTCACATCGCTGCGTGATGCTTGGCCGGGGATGACAGTTGGAGTGTTGAACGAAATTTACGCGCGCGGATGCACGGTTTCGCAACCGTACCGGCGGACAATTTGCGCGTGGGTTCAAGGTTGGGGTTGGCCATGAACAACAACGACATAATTCGCGAGTTGATGGCGCCGCTCGTGTTCGGCCTGATTGCGCTGGGTGTGGCCGTATTTCCGCTCGCCAAAGGCGTGCCGAGTTCGCCATTCGTGTGGCTGCGCATATTGGTTGCCGGCGGATACGGTCTCTATCTGATCGTGTTCGCGCTCAACAACATCATGGCGTTTGAATAGCAGGCCGATAGCGCGTGACGACAGATCTGTCGGATCAGAACAGAGCGTTGAACGCCTTCACCGCCGCTGCGGGGCCTTGCGCATAATTCCAAACACCCGATGACACCGCGATGAAATCCGCGCCGGCGTCGATTAGCGGCTTTGCGTTCTCGACCGTGATGCCGCCGATGGCGACGACGGGGACGGTCATAGACTCGGCCCACCACTGGAGCAGTTCAATGTCGGCGGTGAACTGCACCTCTTTCGTGGTGGTCGGAAAGAATGAGCCGAACGCGACATAATCCGCGCCCGCTTCACCGGCCTCGAAAGCGAGATCGCGCGAATTGTGACAGGTGACGCCGACGATGCGATCGCGCCCCATTGCCGCGCGCGCCTCGGCGTAGGTCGCATCCTGCTGTCCGACATGCACACCGTCGCAACCGAGCGAGGCCGCCAGATCGGGCCGGTCGTTCAGCAGAAACGCGACGTCGTGCTTCTGCGCGATGGGCATGAGCACCTCGGTCGCGCGCGAGATTTCGTCATCGCTGACGTCTTTCAGGCGCAACTGCAGACTCGCCACATCGCCCGCGCCGAGCGCGCGCTTAAGCTCCTCCGCAAACGCGCGCGACTCGATCTTCGGCGGCGTGATGAGATAGAGGCGGCAGGACAAACTAGGCCGCCTTTTTCTCCAGCTCCGGCTTCCAGTCGCCGGTCGAGGCGAGGCCGTTCATCTCGGCGCGGTGTTTGAACGCGGCCTGACCAGCGGCGACGTTCTCGGCTTTGCCGCTCCACGCCTTCTGCGGCGCGGCTTGCAGCGCGCGGCCGTAAGAGAAGGTGAGTGCCCAGGGGAGATCGTAGTTCGCGTTCATCGCGTTCAGATGCGCGGTCGCGTCTTCATCGGACTGGCCGCCGGAGAGGAACGCGATGCCGGGCACGGCCGCGGGCACGCAGTTCATCAGGACTTCGACCGTGTAGTCCGCGACTTCCTCGATGCTCGCCTGCATTGCGCACTTCTTGCCAGGCACGATCATGTTGGGCTTCAGGATGATGCCTTCGAGGAACACGGATGCGTAATACAGTTCCTGGAACGTCTCCTTCAGGACCCACTCGGTGACTTCGGCGCAAACATCGATGTCGTTGTCGTAGTCCATCAGCACTTCGGGCTCGACGATCGGAACGATGCCGTTCTCCTGCGCCAGCGCCGCGTACCGGGCGAGCGCCTGCGCATTCGCGCGCACGCAATACTCGGACGGCTTGCCGCCGGAGGGATCGTAGGTCGCGCGCCATTTCGCGAAACGCGCGCCGAGCTTGTGATACTCTTGGAAACGCTCGCGCAGGCCGTCGAGGCCTTCGGTGATCGTCTCGCCCGGATGACCGGCGAGCGGCTTTGCGCCGGCGTCGACCTTGATGCCGGGGACTGCGCCGGTTGCGGCGATGATGTCGACAAGCGGCGTGCCGTCCTTCGCCTTCTGGCGGATGGTCTCGTCGAACAGGATGACACCGGAGATGCGGTCCTTCATCACCGGTGTGCGGAACATGAACTCGCGATAGTCGCGGCGGTTGGCTTCCGTGTTCTCGACATTGATGGCGTCGAAACGCTTCTTGATCGTGCCGGAGCTTTCGTCCGCCGCGAGAATACCCTTGCCATGCGCGACCATTGCGTTGGCGATGCGGTTCAGTTCCTGGATGTCCATTGTTCTTGCCCTTCGTTATTTCATGAGTGCGGCGACGCCCGGAAGCTCTTTGCCTTCGAGCCATTCCAGGAACGCGCCGCCTGCTGTTGAGACGTACGTGAAATCGTCCGCCACGCCGGCGTGGTTGAGCGCGGCGACGGTATCGCCGCCACCGGCGACGCTGAGAAGATTGCCGGCCTTGGTCGCTTCGGCGACGAGTTTTGCGGCCGCCACGGTGCCGTGATCGAACGGCGCGGTCTCGAACGCGCCGAACGGGCCGTTCCAGACCAGCGTGCGTGTGGTCGCAAGACGCTCGGCGAATTCGGCGATGCTCTTCTTGCCGACGTCGAGGATCATTTCGTGTTTGCCGACCTCGTGCGCGCCAGCCGTGCGGTGCTTCGCATGTGCCTTGAATTCTTCGGCGACGACGACATCGCTCGGCAGGATGATGGCGCAACCGCTTTCGGTGGAGAGGTGAATCACGCGCTGCGCGGTCTCGACGTGATCGCGCTCGACCAGCGACTTTCCCACTTCAATGCCTTCGGCGAGCAGGAACGTGTTCGCCATCGCGCCGCCGATCACCAGCGTCTCGACTTTCTTTACCAGGTTTTCGAGCAGCTCGATCTTGGTCGAGACTTTCGCGCCGCCGACCACCGCCATCACCGGACGCTCGGGATTGCCGAGTGCCTTGTCGAGATGGGTGAGTTCTTTCTCCATCGAACGGCCCGCCGCCGATAGCATCATGTGCGCGACGCCTTCGGTCGTCGCATGTGCGCGATGTGCGGCGCTGAACGCGTCGTTGACGAATATGTCGCCGAGTTCGGCGATCTGCTTCACGAACGCGTCGTCGTTCTTTTCTTCACCGGCATGGAACCGGGTGTTCTCGAGCAACAGGACGTCGCCGTCTTTCAACTTCGCGACCGCCGCCTTCGCAACATGGCCGACGCAATCGTCCGCGAACGCCACGGCGCGGCCAACGGCTTTGGCGAGCGGCGCGGCAATGGGTTTCAAGGACATCGACGGCACGACCTTGCCCTTTGGCCGGTCGAAGTGGGACAGCACGATCACGCGCGCGCCCTTTTCGGCGAGTTCGCGGATGGTGGGCGCCTGGCGGTCGATGCGCAGCGTGTCCGTGACGACGCCGTCGGCCATGGGGACGTTCAGATCGGCGCGGACCAGAACTCGCTTTCCCTTTACGTCCAGGTCGTCAAGCGTCCGGAATGCCGCCACGAATTGTCCTTCCCGAGGGGGTGAAATCGGGGCCGAGGTATACGGACAGACGCCGCCTTGGACAAGCAGGGAACTGGCGTGCTTTTGCCGCGTTTGCGCTTCAGCCGAAAAGGGGAATTCCGTTGAAGATTCAAGCGATTCTGGCCGGCGTGGCCGCGTTGTGGCTTGCTGCGCCGGCCCACGCCGCCGATGGCACCGAAAAGGGCACGCTCTCTGTCCTGTTCGAGAACGACATTTTCGATAACACCGACCACGACTACACCAACGGTATTCTCATCGGTTACACGACCGCGCCGGACGATACGCCGGATTGGGCGGTGCGGCTTGCGCGCACGCTGCCGTTCTTCGCGCAGACGGGCGACGTGCGCACGCGCTATGCACTGGGTCAGGACATCTTCACGCCGAACAATCTCCAGAATCCGAATCCGCCGCCGGGCGCGCGGCCCTATGCCGGCTTTCTTTATGGTTCATTCGGGCTGGTGGATGACAACGAAGACAATCTCGACCAGCTGCAGATCACGCTCGGTGTCGTCGGCCCCGCCTCGCTCGCCGAGGACACGCAGAAATTCGTGCACGGCATTATTCACGGCCAGGACCCGCAGGGCTGGTCGACGCAGCTGCGCGATGAGCCGGGGCTCGTCATCCAGTATGAGCGCAGTCTGAAACTCATCCCGCCGCAATCGGTGTTCGGTTTGTACTTCGATGCAGAGCCGCATTACGGCATCGCCATCGGCAACATCTATGACTATGTGAATATCGGCGGCATGGCGCGGCTCGGCATCAACATCCCGAAGGATTACGGTCCGCTGCGCATTGATCCGAGCCAGCCGGGCTCGGGCTATTACGAGCCGACCGGTGATATCGGCGCGTACATCTTCGCCGGCGTCGACGGCCGCGCGATTGGGCGTAATCTTTTCCTCGACGGCAACAGTTTTCAGCAGAGCCGCAGCGTGGACAAAATGAATCTGGTCGGGGACATAAACATCGGCGCCGCGCTGACGTTCCGCGCATTCCAGCTCACGTTCACGCACGTCTTTAGGTCTAAGGAATACGCGACCCAGAAGCAGCCTGACCAGTTCGGCGCGGTGAATCTGTCGGTGCGGTTCTAATTTTTCACCTCCCCCTTGTGGGGAGGTCGGAATGCGAAGCATTCCGGGTGGGGGTCGGGATGGATGGAGTGCGACCCCCACCCGAAAAATCCTTCGCTGCGCTTCGAATTTTTCGACCTCCCCACAAGGGGGAGGTTAAAGCTACATTGCTCTCTGCTTCGGAGGGCTCATGGATCGCGACAGGCTTACCGCTTTCACCGACGGCGTGATCGCCGTCATCATCACGATCATGGTGCTGGAGATGAAGGCGCCGCACGGCGCCGACATTCGTGCGCTGCTCGAATTGTGGCCGGTGTTCCTGAGCTATGTGCTCAGCTTCATCTATGTCGGCATCTACTGGAACAACCATCACCATTTCTTCCAGCTCGTGCCGGAGGTGAACGGCGCGATCCTGTGGGCGAACCTGTATCTGCTGTTCTGGCTTTCGCTGTTGCCCTTCGCGACAAGCTGGGTGGGTGAGAATGGTTTCGCGGCAGGACCGGCTGCCGCCTATGGCGCGGTGCTGCTGATGTGCGCGATCGCGTTCTTCGTCATGGAGCGCGTGATCGTGTCGGCGCAGGGTGCGGACTCACCGCTGAAGCAGGCGGTCGGCGTCGACCTCAAAGGCAAGCTGTCGCCGTTCGTTTACTTGAGCGGCGTCGCGCTGGCGTTTTATGTGCCCGCGATCTCGTACGCGCTCTATGCGCTTGTCGCTGCGATATGGCTTGTGCCCGACCGCCGCGTGGAGAACGCGATAGCCGGGCGCTAAAGCCTTAAATCAACTTCCCCATCGCCACCGCCGTGTCGGACATGCGGTTGGAGAAGCCCCATTCGTTGTCGTACCAGGTCATGATCGACAGGAATGTGCCGTCCATCACCTTGGTCTGATCGAGCGCGAAGCTCGACGAATGCGGGTCGTGGTTGAAGTCGTGGCTGACTAGCGGTGCATCGACGATGGCGAGGATGCCCTTGAGCGGTCCTGCGGCTGCGGCCTTCATCGCATCGTTGATTTCCTGAGCCGTCGTTGCGCGCTTGCAGACGACCTTCAGGTCCACCAGCGACACGTTCGGCGTCGGCACGCGCACCGACACGCCGTCGAGTTTGCCTTTCAACTCCGGCATCACGAGGCCGACGGCCTTCGCCGCGCCTGTGGAGGTGGGGATCATCGATAAGGCTGCCGCGCGGGCGCGATAGAGGTCCTTGTGCATCTGGTCGAGTGACGGCTGATCGTTGGTGTAGGAGTGGATCGTCGTCATAAAACCGTGGTTGATGCCGACGGCGTCGTGGATGACCTTCGCCACCGGCACGAGGCAGTTCGTCGTGCACGACGCGTTGGAGACGATGACGTCGTCCTTCGTCAGCTTGTCGTGGTTCACGCCATAGACGATCGTCTTGTCGACACCGTCGGCCGGGGCGGAGATCAGCACACGCTTGGCGCCGGCGGCCAGATGCCCGCTCGCCTTTTCCTTCGACGTGAAGATGCCCGTGCATTCGAGCGCGATGTCGACGCCCAGATCCTTGTGCGGCAGTTCGGCCGGGTTCTTGATCGCCGTGACTTTGATCTTGTGGCCGGCGGCGATCATGTATTCGCCATCGACGCTCACGCTGGCCGGGAAGCGGCCATGCACGCTGTCATAGCGGAGCAGATGCGCGTTGGTCTCGACCGGGCCCAGATCGTTCACGGCCACGACTTCGATGTCGCGGCGCCCGCTCTCCACGATCGCGCGCAGAACAAGACGCCCGATGCGGCCGAAGCCGTTGATCGCAACCCGCAAAGCCATCTTTATCTCCCTCAATGCGATGCAACGCATCGCGTAAATAAAAATTGTCATGGCCCGGCTTGTCCGGGCCACCCATCGTCCGCGTGTCCACGCGGACAGATGAGTCTGTTTCACCTGGTTGGCCCGCATTCGCGGGCCATGACACTTAGAGCAACGCCTTCGCGGCGTTGGCGGCCGCTTCCGGCGTGATCCCGAAATGTCTGTACACGTCCTTGTAGGGGCCGGAGGCGCCGAAGGAGTGCATGCCGATGAACTGGCCGTCGGGTCCGATATAGCGATCCCAACCGAGCCTTACACCGGCTTCGATGGCGACTTTTACCGTGCCCGGTCCCAGAACCGAGTCACGATATGTTGCCGGTTGTTCCTCGAACAATTCCCAGCACGGCATGGTGACTATGCGTGCGGCGATGCCCTCGGCTTTCAGGAGTTCGCGCGCGGCGACGGCCATTTCGACTTCCGAGCCGGTGGCGAGGAACGTGACCTTCGCGCCCCGGTCGCCGACGAGTTCGTAGGCGCCCTTCATCGACAGGTTCTCGTCGGTGTGCGTGGTGCGCACGGTCGAAAGGTTCTGGCGCGACAGCATAAGAAGTGTCGGCCGCGCCTTTTCGGTCAGCGCGATCTGCCAGGCTTCCGCCGTCTCGATGGCGTCGGCGGGGCGGAAGACAAGCAGGTTCGGGATGGCGCGCAGCGCCGCGAAATGCTCGACCGGCTGGTGCGTCGGGCCATCTTCGCCAAGGCCGATGGAGTCGTGCGTCATCACATAGACGACGCGGATGCCCATCAGCGCGGCGAGGCGGATCGACGGGCGGCAGTAATCGGAGAACGTCAGGAACGTGCCGCCATAGGGGACGATGCCGCCATGCAGCGCCATGCCGCTCATCGCCGCCGCCATGCCGTGCTCGCGGATGCCGAAATGGATGTAGCGGCCGGAGTAATCGTCCGGCGTCATCGAATGGATCGACTTGGTCTTGGTGTTGTTCGACGGGGTCAGGTCCGCCGAACCGCCGACGGTCGAGGCCCAAGCATCGTTGATCGCGCTTAGGGCGGCTTCTGATGCCTTGCGCGTGGCGACAGAGGCTTTGTCTTCGCTCGCCTTCTTCTTCACGTCGATCAGGCCGGTCGCGACCGCGCCGGGAACATCGCCCGACATCGCGGCGTCGAAGTCTGCCGCTTTCGACGAAGACGCACGGCGCTTCTTCCATTCGTCGTGTGCTGCTGCGCCACGCGCGCCGATCTTGCGCCAGTCTTCGAGAATGTCGTCGGGGATCACGAAGGGCGGCGAGGGCCAGTCGAGTTCCTTGCGCGCGCCGGCGATCTCTTCCGCGCCCGGCGCATCGCTGTGCGCCTTCTGTGTGCCCTGACGCGTCGGCAATCCGTAGCCGATGATCGTCTTGCAGGCGATGAGAACGGGCTTGTCGCTTTTCTGCGCCCAATCCAGCGCACGCGACACATCGGCGGCATCATGGCCGTTCACATGCACCGTGTTCCAGCCCGCGCTCTGGAAGCGCTCGATCGTATCGGTGTTGTCGGCGAGCGACGTCGCGCCGTCGATGGTGATCGAGTTGTCGTCGAACAGGACGATCAGGCGGTTGAGCTTCAGATGGCCCGCGAGTGTGATCGCTTCCTGGCTGATGCCTTCCATCAGGTCGCCGTCGCTGGCGATGACATAGGTCTTATGGTTCACCAGCGCGTCGCCGAAGCGCGCATTCAGATGACGCTCCGCAATCGCCATGCCGACGGCGTTCGCGATGCCTTGGCCGAGCGGGCCTGTCGTGGTCTCGATGCCGCCGGCGTGGCCGTATTCCGGATGGCCCGCGCAGGGCGAGCCGACTTTGCGGAAGGTCTTCAGATCCTCGATCGTCATGTCCGGATAGCCGGTGAGATAGAGGAGCGAATAGAGAAGCATCGAGCCGTGACCGGCCGACAGGACGAATCGGTCGCGGTCGGGCCAGCGCGCATCCGCCGGATCGAATTTCAGGAATTTCGAGAACAGAACAGTGGCCGCATCCGCCATGCCCATCGGCAATCCGGGATGGCCCGATTTCGCGGCTTCGACCGCGTCCATCGAGAGCGCGCGAATCGCGTTGGCGAGAGTGCGAACCCGAACTTGTTCCGGGGTTTGCGGCGGATTGGCTTGCGTGATGTCCATGAATCGTGTCTCGGTGCCGCGTGAGGTGTCGTTAGCGACCGGCGGGCTTCTCCGTCAAGGGTTTGGAACAATCCCTCACAGGGTTGGAACCGCCGCGCTCTGGCCCGCCTTTGACCCCGGGTCTAAGGTCTTGGCGCTGCGTGAACAAAAGGTGCGCGATGGATAAACTGGGAATCGCGGCAGAACGCCTCACCAAAGCATTGAACGCGCTGGAGGAAGGGCTCGTTCCGCTCGACCGCGCACGCGACGATGCGGCGGATTTGCGCGCGCAACTGGCCGAGGCGAAGGCGAAGCTTGATGCCGCCGATCAGGAGCGTGACAGGTTGCTCACGCGCATCGCGGAACTTGAGGAAGAGCAGCAGGCGCTGACCGAAATCTCCGAAGAGATCGAGACGCGACTCGACGGCGCCATCGGCGAAATCCGCACCGCGCTCGGCCGCTAGAAGGAAAAGACCATGCCTCTCGTGAACGTCATGGTGAATGCCCGCGCTTACACCATCGCCTGCGATGAGGGCGAGGAAGCGCACCTGAAAGAACTCGCGGCGCACGTCGACGAGAAAGTGCGCGAGCTCGCCGGATCGGTCGGGCAGGTCGGCGATCAGAAACTGATGCTGATGGCGGCGGTGCTGATCACCGATGAATTTTTCGAAGCGCGCGGTCACTCCAAGAAAGCAAAAGAACTCGCGAGCGCGAAGGCCGATCTCGACGCGCGCGTCGCCGACGCCGAGAAGCGTGCGGCCGCTGCAATCAAGGATGCCGAAGCGCACACCGCGCGGGCGATCAGCGATGCCGAAAAGCGCATCGCGGACCTGGAAGCGCAAGCTGCACAGGCTGCGAGCGATGCACAGGCCCGCGTCAATGAAATGCGTCAGGATGCTGAGGCGCAGATCGCGGAAGCAAAACGCGATGCCGATGCACGCATTGCGCGGGCGCTGAGCGATGCTGAAGGTGCGGGCGCATCCGCCGAAGCCGAAGAACTTGCGATGCTCGAACTCGACGACGCAGCTTCGCGCGTCGAACGCATCGTTGAACGACTGAAGGCCGCTTAGACCTTCTCGACGTCTCCACCGGCCGCTGCCCAGTCCTTGAACGCACCCATGTTGAAGACCTGGGTGTATCCCATCTCCTTCAGCACCTTGCCGCTGAGCGCGGAGCGTCCGCCCGATGCGCAATAAAGAATGATCGTTCTGTCCTTAGCGAACGCAGGATCGTGATAGGGCACATTCGGATCGGCGCGAAATTCGATCATGCCGCGCGAGACATTGATCGCGCCTTTGACCTTGCCGCTCGCCGCAACCTCCGGCGCATCGCGCACATCGACGACGAGCACGTCACCGTTCGCCATCATCGCTTTTGCTTCTTCCTGAGAAATCTTCGGAACCAGTGCGTTGGCGGCTTCGATCATTTCTTTGACGCTGGCGGGCATGGCCGATCCTGTGATTAACGCCTTGCACATATAGTAGCGGAAAGCGGTTGTTGTAGTCCGGCTTCTGCAGGCTTACCTTATAGGCGGACGGGTACTGTGCCTCGCGTCAGGATAGCGATGCCCAGGGGCCTTAATGGTACTCACCGGGAGCTGTCCCTGGCCTGGATCGTGGTCCGGGTCATATGGCGCCCACCTGCACTTGCAGGCCCGTGAGGATCCAAACTCCAACGGTGTGCTTGGTCCCGTCCACTTACTTCTTTCGGTAAATGTAATCGTAGCCCGGCTGATAGTGCCGCCCGTAATCGGTGGACACGGTTCCGATCTGCTCGACCGAGCCATCGGCAAGGTGGCGATAAATCATCTTGTTGAGCGTGTCGTTGGCGCCGGGCGCTTCCAGGATCATTTCCCCGTCGTCCAGCCCACCGCTGTACCAGGTGACGTTGCCGTTGGTGTCGACATACATCTGATGCCATTTGCCGTCTTTGCGGTTGTAGCCGCTGTAGCTGACACCTTCGTACGCGCCGCCCGGTGCGTTTGGCGCGCTGTAATGTTCGGAGATTCCGCAGCCATCCATCACGCGTTCGATATGGCTGGTGCCGACCTGCGCATTGTCGCTCGCCTGAAACACGTTCCAGTCGCCGGCCCAGAAATCGAGCTGGTGATGCTCGGCGGCGGCGCATGGTGGCTGAGCAGGAGCGGTGGGCGTGGAGGTTGCGGCGGCGAGGGCAAAGATAACTGCGAGGTTCGGCATGGTCGCATCCCTTCAATGTGTTGGCGCAGACTACCGCGAATGATTGTACGGCGCTCTCACAACAGCGTTATTGTAGGATCGGATGATGACTCAGGAAAAATCCTCCCTTCGCGAAGCGGCAAAAACACACCGCGTGTCGCTGGCGCGTGGGTGTCCGGATTTTGCACTGCGCATCGCGCAATTCGTGGATGATCTGAAGATCACAAAAGGCGCGGCCGTCTCATTCTACTGGCCGATGGGCGACGAGGCCGATCCGCGCGCGCTCGCAAATGAGTTGGCTGCGCGAGGTCACACGCTCGCACTGCCGGTCGTCGCGGCGAAGAAATCGCCGCTGCATTTTCGCGAGTGGCGCGAGGGCAGCGAACTGGTCGTTCATCCGTTCGGCATGCACGAACCGCCGGAGAGCGCCGCGCGCGTCACGCCGGATGTGCTGCTGGTGCCGCTGCTCGCCTTCGATGCGAAGGGCACGCGGCTCGGCTACGGCGGCGGGTTCTATGACCGCACGCTCCATTCGCTCGCAACCAAGCGCGCCATCGGTATTGCGTTTGCGGGGCAGGAGGTGGACACGCTGCCCTGCCACGATCATGACCATCCGCTGGACGCCGTGATCACCGAAAAAGGTGTCCGGACCTTCATCTGAGCGTGCTGTTTTTCGCGGCCTCGGCAGCGTAAGCTCACACGCCGGTTCCGGAGAGTGCCATGACCCGTTTCATTGCCGTTTTGTTTGCAGGTGCTGCCGTCTTCGCGGCCACCGCGCCCGCACGCGCCGACGCGACGGCCAAGCAATTCATGCAGCTCGTCGATAGCGAGGATGGCCGCGCGCTCGGCGAAACCAAGCTTGTGGCGCTGGAGGAGGGCATCCGCACCACCAACGGGGCGCTCGCGTCGGCAACCAAGCTCTATTGTCAGCCGCCGACGCTGGTTCTGACCGGTCCGCAGATCGCGGACATGCTGCGCCGCGCCGTCGCCGCAAACGACAAGCTCGAAGATCAACCCGTGTCGTCGGTCCTTTTGGGTGTATTGGAATCCACATTCCCCTGCAGCGCGCCCGCGCGTTGAAAGCAAGGCATTGCAATCCGGCGCTGGATCGGTGCTAGAACCCGCGCATGCGTATTCTCTTCATCGGCGACATCATCGGAAAACCCGGGCGCGACGTGGTCGTGGCGGAGTTGCCGAAGCTGCGCGATCAGCTGTCGCTGGATTTCGTGATCGCCAATGGCGAGAACGCGGCGGGGGGATTCGGCCTCACGCGCTCGACGGCGAATGAGCTGTTCGGCGCGGGCGTCGATTGCATCACCACCGGCAATCACTGGGCCGACCAGAAGGAGATCCTCACCTTCATCGACAGCGAGGAGCGCATCCTGCGTCCGCGCAACTATCCGCGCGCGACGCCCGGCAAGGGCGCGAACCTCTATCAGACGCGCGACGGGCACCGCATCCTCGTCGTCAACGTGATGGGGCGCGTGTTCATGGACCCGCTCGACGATCCGTTCGCGGCGGTGGATGGCGAGCTGAACGCCTGTCCGCTCGGCGATGCGGCGGACGCGGTCGTCGTCGACATGCACGCCGAAGCGACATCGGAGAAGATGGGCATGGGTCATTTCTGCGACGGCCGCGCGAGCCTCGTCGTCGGCACGCACTCGCATGTCCCGACCGCGGATGCGCAGATTTTTCCGAGCGGCACGGCGTATCAGACCGACGCCGGCGCTTGTGCGGACTACGATAGCGTCATCGGCATGGAGAAGTTCGAGCCGGTGCAGCGCTTCGTCAAAAAGATCAGCGGCGCGCGTTACGCGCCCGCGACTGGCCCTGCAACGCTCTGCGGTGTGTTCGTGGAGACAAACGCGCGCGGCCTCGCCACGCGCATCGATCCCGTCCGCGTCGGCGGACGCCTGAAGCAAAGCGTGCCGGAGGCATAGCGGCTAAGGGCTGAGTTCGAAAACCAATCCTTCTGCGTTCGCGCTGCCAGCGACGCCGAACAGGTTGCTGTCAACGTCCAACAGCAAGGGCCATTGAGGTTCTCTGCCATCACTACAGTCCTGGCCGGGACAAAAGGCGTATAACACGGTGAGTTGCGAATTGGCGAAACTGAAGACTTCTCCATCACTATGAAAATTGCCGCCTGCTTCGGTCGTTCCGAACAAAGTGCCATCGGTGCCGAGGGTTAGGCCACCTTCCGGTAGGCTCCCATCAAGACAATTATCCAAACTGCAGAATTTGTAGAGAACCGATTCCGACGTCTGCGCGCCACTAGGAACAACTTTGAAGATTGTACCGTTGTCTGCATTACCGCCGCGCACCGTCGTACCAAGAATGTTTCCTGTTGAATCGAGTACGATGTTGCCTGTCGGCCAGATTCCATCGTCACACGCCCCGCCGTGTTCGCAGAATGCATGAAGCGTCTTGTGCTGCCAGACCCCTTCACTGCTGGTTCGAAATGCATCAAGTTCAAAAACGGTTCCGCAGTCGCACGCGGCACCTCCATTGATCGTCGTTCCAAATATTTTCGTAGGCGATGCGATCGAAATGTTCTCGGGACCTGTACCGTCACTGCAGTTTGCTTCGATGCAAAAACGGTAGAGCACAGTTTCCTTCCACGCAGCGCCGTCTGATTTCAGGGCGAATACGACGCCGTGTTCGTTGTGTCCTCCCAGGCTGGTGATGCCGTATAGTGGGGAGATACCGTCGTACGGTACGCCCGTAGTTGCGCCGAAATACGTCAAAGACCCAAATGGTTCTAGCCCGTCAAAATCGTTGAAGGTGTGAAGCGTCTTTTCGTGCCATTTGGTTCGACGGGCGTTAATAGCCAATTCGTATACGATATCACTTGTCATTCCGTAGAGGTTTCCCTCGCCGTCTAAGACTACGCCTCCGCTCGGAATTCCCGTGGAACTATTGAAATCGAAGATCGTCTTGAATTTCCACGACCCCTTGGTTGGTGTGAGTTCATACACCGTGCCAAAACCGCTTTCGCCGCCATCACGCGTGATGCCGAAGATGTGTCCCTGCGCGTCCGAGACGAGAGAGCCCAGCGGCAAGAATCCGCACTTTGAATCGCCACAAAATGTGTGAATGACCCGCTCTGTGTATGCTTTGGCACCAGTGGCAAATGAAGCGATTAACAAGGCGCCCAGAGCGCTGAACAGCAGTCGCATGCAAGTCTCTCCCAGTCGTGCCACTTTAGCGTGTACCGATTGGACCACAAGCGTGTGTATTGAGCAAAGTTACGAGGCGAAATATCCCGGCCTGCTCAGGTCTTCGATGACGCCGATCTCTTTCGGCTTCCACCCGAGCCACTGCTGTGTGAGCGCGCTCGACGCGGGCATGTCGATACCGGCGAACATGCCGAGGAAGCCGAAATGCGGGAACGCTTCTTCCGGCGAGATCGACTTGGTCGGGACGTTCAGGATTTTCGCGAACAGTTCGGCGAGCGCGATCACGGGGACTTCGCCATCGGCGACGGCGTGATAGGCCTTGCCGGTCTCGCCTTTCTCCAGCGCGAGGCGATAGAGACGCGCGACGTCGTTGCGATGCGCGGCGGACCAGCGATTGCTGCCATCGCCGACATAGGCGGAGACGCCTTTCTCTTTCGCGACTTCGTACATGTAGCCGATGAAGCCGGCCTTGCCTTCGCCGCCATGCACCTGCGGCAGACGCACGGCCATCGAACGCACGCCGCGATCGTTGAACGCGAACACGGCGGACTCCGACATGCGCGGCATGCCCGGTACATGGCGTATCATATCTTCGGTCGCGATCTCGCCGGGCGCGAGCATGCCGACGCCGGAGGTGACGATCAGCGGCTTGCTGGTGCCTTCGAGCATCTGGCCCATCGCCTCGATGGCGCGCGCGTCGATCTGCCCGTTCTCCACGAATTTGGAGAACTCATGGATGAAGGCGAGATGGATCACGCCGTCGGCATCTTTCGCGGCGCTTTGAAGACTGTCGAGATCCTGCAGCGTGCCCCAATGGACTTCTGCACCCATCTTCTTGAGTGCTTCGGCGTTCGCATCGGAGCGCGCGAGGCCGATGACCTCATGGCCGTTGGCGATCAGCTCTTTCGTCGTCGCGGTGCCGATGAATCCGGCTGCGCCGGTCACGAATACACGCATGGGAAATCTCCTTCTTATTGAGCGAGCGCGACGCCGCCTTCGATCTTGATCACCTGTCCGGTCATGTAGGTGTTGCGCATGCAGGTGAGATAAGACTCCGCCGCTTCCGCAGGCGTGCCGGGACGCGGGACCAGCTGCTTCTCGGTCATCACCTTCAGCATCTGTGCGCGTGCGTCGCCGTAGCGATCGAACAATTCGGTTTCGATTACGCCGGGGCAGACGCAGTTCACGCGTACCGGCGCGAGATCGACGGCGAGGCCGCGCGTCAGACCCTCCATCGCCATTGCGCCTGCCGTCACCGTCGGCATGCCGCGCATCGGTCTGTGTCCCAGCATGCCGTTGGTGATGGTGTACGAGCCGCCCGGCGGGAGATGGATCGCGCCGTGCTTGGCCACCGCGACCGCGCCCCAGAACCGCGCATTGAATCGGTCCGCCGCGACCTTCAAATCCAGATCGGCAAGCGGGCTGAAGCCGAGGCCGCTTGTGTCGCCCGCAGTGAAGGCGATGTGGTCGAAGCCGGTATGCGCTTTGAAGAACGCGGCGATGTTGGCTTCCTCGCCGACGTCGAGCACGGCGGACGTGCCGCCGATGCTCTTCGCTGCGGCTGCGATCTTCTCCGCATTGCGCGAGGCGATCATCACCTTCGCACCTTCCGCGGCCGCGCCCTGCGCGATGCCGAAACCGATGCCGGAGCCACCGCCGATGACGAGGACTTTCTTGTCTTTCAGTGTCATTGCGTGGCCCTCAGTGCTTTGCTTGTGCGGCGATACTGTTCAGCTGCTCAAGTGCATCGTCTGGCAGTTTCAATTCCGCCGATGCGAGGTTCTCGCGCAGATGGCCGCGCGAGGATGTGCCGGGGATGAGCAGCATGTTTGGCGCGCGCTGCAGCAGCCAGGCTTGCGCCACCTGCAGCTGGGTTGCACCGAGTTTCGTCGCGACCGCCGCCAGCGCCTCTGTCTGCAACGGGAAGAATCCGCCAAGCGGGAAGAACGGCACGAACGCGATGCCGTCCGCCGCCATTTCATCCACCAGTGGATCGTCGTTGCGGTTGGCGAGGTTGTAGAAGTTCTGCACGCACACGATCGGAATGATGCTGCGCGCCTCGGCCACCTGTTTGGAGGTCACATTGCTCAGACCGATATGTTTGATCAGGCCTTTGCGCTGGAGGTTCGCCATGATCTCGACCTTGTCCGCGATCGAGCCTTCGCTCGGCGCGTGCACGTCGCCCATGATGCGAAGATTGACGATGTCGAGCGCGTCGATGCCGAGATGGCGCAGATTGTCATCCACCGCGCTTTCGAGTTCTTCCGGTGAGAACGCCGGATTCCACGACGCGTCTGCGCCGCGCTTTGCGCCGAGCTTGGACACGATCACGAGATTCTTCGGGTACGGATGCAGCGCCTCTTTGATCAACTTGTTCACGACATACGGGCCGTAATAGTCGCTGGTGTCGATGTGATTGACGCCGCTGGCGATCACTTCGCGCAGCACCGCGACCGCTTCGTCGTGATCGCGCGGCGGGCCGAACACGCCGGGGCCGGAGAGCTGCATCGCGCCGTAACCCATGCGGTGCACGGTGAGGCTGGTTCCGGGAAAGGTGAAGGTTCCACCAAGGGATTGAGTCATCGTCGGCCTTCTTTCGTCTGGGCTGTTGACGGTTCGCGGCAGGCTTCAGCGCGGGGGCGGCGCTGGTGCATACTGGAATCGCATCCTGTAAGATCACTCTAACACGAATACTCTCGCGAGAGCAATATGTCCTCCATCCGGCTTTTCATTCTGTCGACGTTCGCGGATTTCGGGCCGATGCACGGCCATATGGTGCGTAACCTTGCGGAGAAGATGAAAGTTCCGATGTGGACCGACATCTCGGTCGGCGCCGTCTATGGCGCGATGAAAAGGCTGGCGGCGGAAGGGTTACTCCGCGAGCAGCGCAGCGAGCGCGAGGGCAATCGCCCGACACGACAGATTTATGAAATTACCGACGCGGGCCGCCGCGTGCTCGATCAGTTGCGTGGCGAAGGCCTGCGCGAGGTGTGGCTGAAGCCCGATCCGTTCGATCTCGCGCTGACGCGCATGGACGCGAAGACGCAGAAGCAGTTTCCCGCGATCATCGCCGAGCGTCTGAAAAACGTGCGCGCGGTGCTCGCCGAACGAAAACGCATGCACGAAGAAATTCGCGACCACGTCGGGCCGTCAAAGCAATGGGCCTTCCGCCATGGCGATTACCGGCTGGAAGCCGAGATCGCCTATCTCACCGATCTGCTGAAGGACACCAAAGCCATCGTCGCCGAAGACCGCGCCGCGATGATCAAGAAGATGAAGCTGCGCTGAACGCGCCACAGAAAAAAGCCGCCGCAGAGGGGAGGCTGCGACGGCCCAGTTCAACGAGGAGGGTGTGCTCTTCTAGATCGGTGTCTTCGGTCCCGTGCCCTGCACGGCATGCGACGGCGCCGTCGAGGGGGAAGCGCCGCCGTCGCAGTTGCCGGCCGTATGAGTCACGACATGCGGCTCCTTTCCGTCGCCGCTGCTCGTGATCTCCATGCTCTTCATGCAGAAGCTGCCGTTGCTGCCGTTCGCCACGGCGGAAAGTCCCGGCGCGTTCATCGGCATGTTCAAGAAGCCCGCAGGCATAGCCGCGTTGTCAACGGGCGCCTGCGCCATCATCGCGTTGGCCTGGGCGATCATGGCGTTCATCCGCCGGTTCATCTGCGCAGCGATGCGGTCCATCATGAGGAACGGCGAATTGAAACGCGCGAGCGCCACCGCCTGCCGTGCCGGCGCGAACGCGATCTTGGGCGCGACATTTCCGGTGTAGTGGATCGTGACCGTGCCGCCATCTGGCGATTTCACGGTCATCGTGTGCAGCGCGTCGCTCGCGAGGGCCAGACCGCAGAAGCCGGCGACGGCGATAGCTGCCACGCTGCCAGCAAGAATTTTTCGGGACATCGGTGTACCTTTTCTGTCGTCCGCACGCCGACTATGGGCGGGCGAGGTTAGGGGCGTCTTGCGATGTCCTGAATTCTTGGTAAGGCGAAATCAGGCGCGGCGCCGGATTCCGCGCAAACCGCTCTGGAACTTCACAGGATGACGACACATTTATCCAAAGCGCACACAGTGAGGACGCCATGGACCGCCAGGTGAAAATCCCCGGACCCGATCACCCGATCACGATCGCGGCGAACGAAAAGCGCGTAACCGTCTCCGCCGCCGGAAAGACCATCGTGGAGACGCATGCGGCGCTAACGCTGAAAGAAGCCAGCTACCCCGACGTGCAATATGTGCCGCGCGCGGACGCCGACATGATGCTTCTGCATCCGAGCGATCACAAAACCTATTGCCCCTACAAGGGCGAGTGCTCGTACTTCCACATCCCGTCACTGAGCGAGAAGGGCCGGAACGTGGCGTGGAGTTATGAGAACCCATATGACGCGGTGAGTGCGATTAAGGATCATCTCGCGTTCTATGCGGATCGGGTGGAGATCGTGGAAGCCTGAATACCTCTTATAGGAGAGGCTTCCTTTTTTGGCGCGGCCGTCTATGATTCGTACACGTTATTGGTGCGCACATGGCCGAATCCTCCATCGAATGGACTGACGCGACTTGGAATCCTGTGGCGGGATGCAAAATCCTCTCGCCCGGATGCACGAACTGCTACGCCATGCGGATGGCTGCGCGATTGGATGCCATGGGGTCGGAGAAATATTCGGGCCTTACGCGCAAGTCCGGCAATCGCCAAGTCTGGACCGGCAAGATCAATCTCGATCATTCGTCACTCTCAGCGCCGCTGCGTTGGAAAAAGCCACGGATGATTTTTGTGAACTCGATGTCGGACCTTTTTCAGGACGGCGTACGCATCGATTTCATCGAGAAGGTCTGGGAGGTGATGGCCGCTACACCACATCATACCTATCAGATATTGACCAAGCGGCCTGACAATATGCTCGCCGCTTCGAAGAAGTTGCAGAAGCTTCCCAATGTTTGGCTTGGAACGAGCGTGGAAAGTGCGAAATACACTGGGCGACTCGATATTTTGCGTGAGGTTGATGCAGCCGTTCGTTTCGTTTCGTTTGAGCCGCTACTAGGGTCCGTTGCGAATGCGAGCTTAGACCGGATTCATTGGGCAATTGTTGGTGGGGAGTCTGGACCCAGAGCGAGGCCCATTGAACAGAAATGGGTAAGAGAAATTAGAGCGATCTGTAGGAAGAACAATACGGCGTTCTTTTTCAAACAATGGGGCGGCGTCAACAAGGCTTCCACTGGCCGAAAGCTGGACAACAAGACCTACGATGAGTTTCCTGCTAGCGCATCTTTATGATGTGACCTGCAATGTCATTTGCGACTTTCTGCGCTGTCTTGTTTGGATTGGATACAGCAAAAAACAGGCTGAACATCGGTGCATTGGTGGGGCCGTAAAGCCTAAGTGGACTCAGCACACTCGGAAATATTGTTTTCAGTCGTTCTGCAACGAACTGTTCTATTCCATCGACATTTAGAACGCGAGCGTTGGGTAACGCTGGTTCGTCGAAAAGATTTTTCTGCGGGATCGTATTCGTAGAATAGAAGTGGTCGACCCAGTCCGCTGTACCGAGAATGCGGGTAACGCTTTCTCGCTTGTCTTCCGTCAAATTGGCGATGTTGTGTGGAGCGTTCCTATATATTCCCGCCAGCGGGCAAAGATACCAAACATCGAGTTTCTGTGTTCCTGCTATCGCCTCAAGAGTTGTCCAGTCGGTAGAATTTCCAAAAGGATCGAGAAAAATTACACCTCGCATCATTGGCAGTTTTTGCAAGCGGCGGCAGATACGAATTACCTCAGTATTCGCGTCCCCATGAATAACATGGCACCTCGAGTCATCGCTTACGGCTTGTTTTAATCTCTCGGCTTTTTGTTTGCTGCTCTCCACAAACAGGAGATGATCGAACTTCGGCTCGATTGCAGCTGCACGGCGCGCTGAGCCCAAAATTGCTGAAACTTCAGCCTCCTCGTCCCAAAGCGAAATAGTCGTGATTTTCTTCGGTGTGAAATCACCGGATCCTGCAAAAGCGTCGATATAAGTCAGAGTAAACTTCTTATCGCGGAGCGCTTTGGTAAATGCACGAAGATAAGCCTCTACACGGTCGAGTTTGACGACTGACCACGGGCCACCGAAACGTTGCGGAGACTGTTGTGGAGGCGGCATGAACACTACCTATCCGGGCAATGGCCTTGTTATCCCAATAAAAGGCCCCGAAGAATAACCCTGCCGAAATGTTCACTTTATGTTCTAAATATGCAACACTTGCTGTTGAAGTATTTGGAGAACGGAATTGCCCGAAAGCCGCACGAAGCGTGCACCGCAACGAAGGAAGAGGATTCTTGAGCCGCTTCAAGCGGTTGAGGCGCGCGCGGCCTATTCGAATTGCGATAATGGGCCAAACTCATTGGCTTCTGTACAGAACTTTTCTCGAAGACCGGGCGGGCAGCCGGGAAACAGGAATGCCCTGAAACATGGCCGCTTCACGCGGGAGGCCTACGCGCGGCGGGCCCGGCGGCGTGCCTCGCACCGTGCGGCCCGCCAAAGGCTGGCCGAGGCGAATGCGCTTTATCAGGAAGTCCGCGCGGTAGAGGCGCGGTTTTGCTTGATGGATACGCTGGTGGCGGCCTGTCAGGTTCCGGGCCTGCGCGAAAGGCTGGAAGATGCGGGTCTCGGCTGGCTGATGAAAGACATTCCCCGGGTGCGATCCCAGGAAGAGATCAATGCCGAACTGAGGGCATTGGCGGCGAAATTGGCGGTTCTCAAGAGACAGTCGGACGCACGAATGGCGCGCGAGGATGCCGCAACCCTTGAACAAACAGGTCCGGGGCGGCTATTTCACGGCCCGCTTCCTCACACAGATATAGAAGAAACGAAACGCGCCATGGCCGGTCATAGTCAGTTCAAGAACATCATGCACCGCAAGGGGCGCGTGGATGCCGTGCGCTCCAAGATGTTCTCCAAGCTCACGCGCGAAATCACCGTCGCGGCGAAGATGGGCATGCCCGATCCCGATCACAATCCGCGCCTGCGCGCCGCCATCATCGCGGCGAAAGAGCAATCGATGCCGAAGGACAACATCCAGCGCGCCATCGACAAGGCGACCGGCGCCGGCGCCGAGAACATCGAGGAAGTGCGGTACGAGGGCTATGGCCCGGGCGGTGTCGCGCTGGTGGTGGAGACGCTCACCGACAACCGCAACCGCACCGGCGGCGATGTGCGCTCGACGTTTTCGAAGTATGGCGGTGCGCTCGGCGAACCGAACTCGGTGACGTTCATGTTCGACCGCATGGGTGTGATGGTCTATCCGAAAGCCACGGGTAGCGATGATGCGATGCTCGAGGCCGCGATCGAAGCCGGTTTCGACGAATGCGTGTCCGATGACGAGAGCCACGAATTCCTGGTGAGCTTCGACAATTACGGTACCGCGCGCGACGCGCTGGAAAAGAAACTCGGTCAGCCGCGCTCTGCGAAGATCGAATGGCGGCCGAAGACGATGACGCCGGTCAACGACAGCCACGGCGAAACGTTGATCAAGCTCATCGACACACTGGACGATTTCGACGACGTGCAGAACGTGTTCGGGAATTATGAGCTGAGCGACGCGCTGTTGGAGAAAATGTCGGGGTGATGCATTTTTCCTCCCACTGTCATGGCCCGCATTTGCGAGCCATGACAAGCTAAGACATGGCACACGACTCTCCGCTGATCGGCATTCTGGTTTTCGGGCTTGGCCTCGCGTTTGTGTTCGGCACGATCGCGAACCGGCTGAAGCTGTCGCCGCTGGTCGGCTATCTCGTCGCCGGCATCGCCATCGGGCCGTTCACGCCGGGCTTTGTCGCGGATTCCCGGCTGACGCTGGAGCTCGCCGATGTCGGCGTGATCCTGTTGATGTTCGGCGTCGGCCTGCATTTCTCGCCGAAGGATTTGATGTCGGTGCGCGGCATCGTCATCCCAGGCGCGATCCTGCAGGTGATCGTCGCGGCGTCGCTTGGGTGCGGGGCTGCGCTCTGGTTCGGCTGGCCGCTCGGCGCGGGCATCGTGTTCGGACTCGCGCTCTCCGTCGCCTCAACGGTCGTGATGATGCGCGCTCTGCAGGAGCGACGGTTGATGGACAGCGACCGCGGCCGAGTCGCCGTGGGCTGGCTGGTGATGCAGGACCTGATCACTGTCATCGCGCTGGTTCTCCTGCCGCCGCTTGCCGATGCGGGGACGGGCGGCGCTCTCGATATCGGCGCGCTCGCGGTCTCACTGGCGCTGACGTTCGGCAAGCTCGCGCTGTTCGCGGGATTGATGTTCGTGGTCGGCGGGCGCGTGATTCCGTGGATCCTGCACTACATCGCGCACACCGGGTCGCGCGAGTTGTTCCGGCTTGCGGTTCTCGCCATCGCGCTCGGCGTCGCATTCGCCGCAGCAACTTTGTTCGGCGTCTCCATAGCGCTCGGCGCGTTTTTCGGCGGCATGATCTTGAGCGAGTCACCGCTCAGCCAGCGCGCGGCAGAGGAGTCATTGCCGTTGCGCGACGCGTTCGCGGTGCTGTTCTTCGTCTCCGTCGGCATGGTGTTTGACCCGCTGACCCTGGTGCGCGAGCCGCTCTCGCTGGCCGCAGCCGTTCTGGTCGTGCTGATCGGCAGCGGCGGCACGGCATTGCTGGTCGCGCGACTGTTGCGCCAGAACTGGGCGACCGCACTTCTGATCGGCGCAGGTGTCGCGCAGATTGGCGAGTTCTCCTTCATCCTCGCCGACCTTGGTATCGGCCTGCATCTGTTGCCGGAACGCGCGCGCGATCTCATTCTCGGCACGTCCATCGTCACGATCTTCGTCAATCCACTGCTGTTCGCAGTGGCCGGCCGTTTGCGCAACCGGCTCGATCCGCAACCCGCCGCGCAACAGAAAACGGAGCCGAAACTTGTCCCCACAACGCTCAGTGCCCATGTCGTGCTCGTCGGCTATGGCCGCGTCGGACGTCTGATTGCCGACGGCGTGACGCAGCGCGGTTTGCCGCTGCTGGTGATCGAGGATGCAGATGACGCGGTGCGCGCGCTTCAAAGCGCCGGTATCGAGCATCTCATCGGTAACGCCGCCAACGATCCGGTTCTAGCGGCGGCAAACCTGAAAGCGGCGCGCATTCTGTTCGTCGCCATCCCCGGCGCCTTTGAGGCGGGGCAGATTGTCGAGCAGGCGCGCAAGACCAATGCGGGATTGGAGATCGTCGCGCGCGCCCATTTCGACGCCGAGGTCGAGCACCTTCTCAGTCTCGGCGCCAACCAGGTCATCATGGGCGAGCGCGAGATCGCGGAGGCGATGCTCGCGTATGCGATGACTCCAGCGGTCTGACCTCTACCGCTTGTTGCGGCGGCGCTCTCGCACGTCGTTCTCGTTCGCCGGCGCGTTGCGGCGCTCCTTCCGGGCAAGCCTCGAAGCGCGTTTCGTGTCTTCGTTCGTCGATTCTTCGGCGTGGACCTGATCGCGCTTCCGGCTCTTCCGGTCGCTGTTGGCGCCACGCTCACTGCGGCGGCGCTTTCGATCCTCGCGATCGCTTTCAACATTTTGTTCGAGAGACTGTTCCAGAGCGAACTCGTGTTGCGCCTCTATAATGTCTCCGTTTTCCTGATCGTCAGCATCCTGTTCAATATCTTCCATTTCCGGCGCTAGGTTTTCCTCAGCCTGCGTACTCCCATGCATGCCAAATGTTTCAACGAGAACTCCGTCGTGTTCCGCCTGGAAGTCAACGGACACGACGTCCTGCGCTTCCGTGGCAGGCAGGATTTCTGCCTTGTTCGCGGGCGCCTCCGGTTTGGTTGAGAGCGCGGCACCGCGTTTTGCCCGCCAGGCCTGCCAGTGCCAGCGACAGAGTTCGTACAGGATGAGGAGCAACAGCAGTACGACACCCAACACCGCCGCGGCCAACATGCCCGGCAAGATTTCCGAAAAACCCGCTTTCATGATTGTTCCTGTGTCTCGTCGGAGGATTTGCGCGTGCGTTTGGGCGCGAAGTGTTCGCGTGCGACGGCGAGCTCGAATGTGAGCGAGCAATAGGCTGAGAAGATGACGAACAGCAGCGCCGACCATTTGGTCCAGCTGTTGCTCATCCCCGTCACGGCGGCGCCATAGAGCATCGACGCCAGCGCGAAGCAGACGATGGTCAATCCCCACACGATGCGCATGACCGGCGTGAGGCTGGAGATGGACAGATGCGCACCAAGCATCCGCGTGAAAACGGTGACTGCGACAAGACCGGAATTGCTGATGGTGATGAACAGGAGGTCAGGCGCCCAGTTGTCGTCCCAGTCCGGTGCCGAGCGCGCCGCGAAATGCAGCAGCAGATGGCAGAGCAGGGGCATCAGTCCGATGATCATACCGGCAGCCCAGTCACACCACGCGATGGTGATCGCGTGGCCGAGCGACTCCGGCTCTGCGCGGATCGCCTTCTTTTTCTTGTCGCGGCGATTTCGCTGCTCGGTCTCTGCCTCCATGTCGTCCGGCAGCAGGACGGCGCAAGGCGAACTCATTTGCGGCGGCCCTTGCGCCGGTGCTTCGCATTCTCGAGACGGAACTGGCCGCGTTCGCCCTTGGGCTTCTGCATCTGGCCTTTGCGGACCATGCGCCAGAGTTTGTTCTGCAGGAAGCGGCGCTTCTGCACGACCTGGAACTTGCGATAGAGGCCGATCAGAACCTGATCCAGATCGGCGCTGCCCCCCAGCGCTTGCATTACCTCGAGGACTTGCCTTTCGAGAACGTCCGCTTGCGAGACGCTGAGTTCACGCAGGAGTTCGTCGGGCAGGCCTGAAAGGTCGCGCGTGTCGATTTCATTGGCGTCGGAATTGACGACGAGCGTGAGTGCCTTCTGGTTCGATTTGCGCATATTTCCCTCGCTTCGTTATTTCGTCTACCTCAATGTTACAGCGGAGTCACGATATTTCTTTATGTTTTCGTCAACGATTTGTTGAGACGTGATGATAACCATTCCGATTGCGCGGGGCTATCCGAATGCGGACACTTGGCTCGACCGATTCTCGCGAAGGCGCATGATCACAATCCGGATTCTCGGCCTCGATCCCGGCCTCGCCCACATGGGCTGGGGCGTGATCGACGTTGCGGGAACCCGGCTGACCCACGTTGCCCACGGCGTGATTGCGACGAAGATGGCGGAGGGGTTGGGCGCGCGCTTGATGCGGTTGCATCGCGAACTGGAAACAGTGATCGCCGAACAGCGGCCGGCGTCGATCGCCGTCGAACAGGCCTTCGTGCACAAGGATCCGTCCGCGGCGCTGAAACTCGGTCACGCACGTGCGGTGGCGTTGCTGGCCGCCGCTCAGGCGGGACTGGAGATCGCCGAGTACACGCCGAACCACATCAAGAAGTGCGTCGTCGGGGGCGGTCATGCCGGCAAGGAACAGGTTCAGGCGATGGTGCGCCGCCTCTTGCCGCAGAGCCGCGTTGAGCAGGCCGATGCCGCCGACGCACTCGCGGCGGCAATCGCCCACGCGCATCTCTCCTCGACTCGTGCGCGGATTATGGCCGCACTCGCATGATCGGGAAGCTGGGCGGACGTATCGATACGGTTGCGGAAGATCACGTCCTGCTCGATGTCGGTGGTGTGGGATATCTCGTGCATTGCCCGGCATCGACACTGTCAAAGCTTGCGCCTGGTGTCGCGGCGTCATTGATGATCGAACTGCGGATTACCGACGAGACGATCAAGCTCTATGGATTTTCGTCGCCGGAAGAGCGCGAGTGGTTCCGGCTGCTGCAGACCGTGCAGAACGTCGGCGCGCGTGTCGCACTCAACGTGTTGTCGGCGCTCAGCCCTCGAGAGTTGGAGCGCGCGCTGGCGTTGTCCGACAAGGTTGCGGTCGGCCGCGCGCAAGGCGTGGGTCCGAAGCTTGCACTGCGCATCGTCACGGAGCTGAAGGACAAGGCGCCGGCGATGATGCTGCGCGGTCATGCGGAAGATGGTGTCTCACTCGCTGCACCCATCGGTCCCGAAGCAGATGCTGTCGCGGCGCTGGTCAAGCTCGGTTATTCTCAAGGAACTGCGGCGGAGGCGGTCGCGCGTGCGGCCCGCGATCTCGGCGATGGCAGTGCGGTCGATGCACTGATCCGTGAGGCTTTGAAGGGTATGGGACGATAGATGGCGAAGGCCCAGGCAGACCGTCTCATCACGCCGGAGCGCGCGGAAGAGGACTCGCTGGAGTCCAGTCTGCGTCCGAAGGTGCTGGCCGAATTCGTGGGCCAGCAGCAGGCAAGAGAAAATCTGTCGGTCTTCATCAAGGCGGCGAAGGGGCGGCAGGAAGCGCTCGACCACGTCCTGTTTTCGGGTCCGCCCGGTCTCGGCAAGACGACGCTTGCGCAGATCGTGGCGCGTGAGCTGGGCGTGAATTTCCGGTCGACGTCCGGCCCGGTGTTGGCCAAGGCCGGCGATCTCGCCGCGATCCTCACAAATCTTGAGCCGCGCGATGTGCTGTTCATCGATGAGATCCACCGCCTCAATCCGGCGGTCGAGGAAATTCTTTATCCCGCCATGGAGGATTTCGAGCTCGATCTGGTGATCGGCGAAGGGCCCAGCGCGCGCTCGGTGAAGATCGCGCTCGCGCCGTTCACCCTCGTGGGTGCCACGACACGTTCTGGTCTGATTACGACACCGTTGCGTGATCGTTTCGGAATTCCGGTGCGCCTAAATTTCTATTCTGCCGATGAGTTGTGTTCCATCGTCGAGCGTGGTGCGCGTGTGCTGTCGCTCGATCTGACGAAAGACGGCGCGCGCGAGATTGCTGGCCGAGCGCGGGGCACTCCGCGTATCGCGGGCCGTCTGCTCAAGCGTGTACGCGATTTTGCGTCCGTGGGCGGACACAAAACGGTCGATGCGAAGATTGCCGACGCGGCGCTTACGAGGCTCGAAGTCGACACGCGTGGGCTTGATGCCTTCGACAAGCGATATCTTCAAATGATCGCGGAGAGTTTTGGCGGTGGTCCTGTCGGCGTCGAAACAATCGCGGCGGCGCTTGGCGAAGCGCGCGATGCTATCGAGGAGATTGTTGAACCCTACCTGATGCAGCAAGGATTCGTGCAGCGCACCCCGCGCGGACGATTGCTCACAGGCCAAGCCTTCGCGCATTTGGGACTGCCTGCGCCGACGCGCGATCCGGCGCAGTTCGGTCTGTTCTCCGAAAGCAGCGACGATGAGTGAGATCAAGGGTCTCGGCCATTTCGCCGGCAAGACTCATGTGCTGCCCCTGCGCGTCTACTACGAAGACACCGATCTGTCGGGTGTGGTCTACCACGCGAACTATCTGCGCTTCATGGAACGCGGCCGCACGGAGTTCTTCCGCTGTGCGGGCATATGGCTCGCAAAGCTCGACGACGCGGAGCCGGTCGCGTGGACTCTGCGCAAAGCCAACCTCGAATATCACCGCCCCGCGCGACTCGACGATGCGCTGGAGGTCCACACCTCATGCGGCGGGCTAACGGGCGCGCGCATGACCGCTAAACAGAAAGTAATGTGCGATGGGCAGATCCTGATGGAAGGCTCGGTCGAAGCCTGCATCATCACGCTGAGTGGAAAGCCGCGTCGCATTTCCTCTGAAGTGCGCGAGAAACTGCTTCCTTTCATTGATGAAACAAATACTTAACAGCCCGGGCCCAAATTCGGCCATGTTCGCAGTGTGATTTTTCATCTGGCCCGGCATAATTGTTTCCAATGGGGGAACTCACGCGTTCCCGTGAGCAAGGATGGTTCATGAAGATCGTGCGTATGCTCGCCGCTTTCCTGCCGGCGCTCGTCATTTGTTTGAGTCTCGCGGGCAATGCGCACGCGCAACGGACGCCGTCCGCGGCGCCGACCGGTGACCCTGCGCAGAGTGAACCGCTTGCGGCGCCCACGACCAATGTCGATGTGACCCAGACCGGAGGCGACAGCTCGCCTTCTGCCATCGGCACCATCTCGGTCGTCTCATTGTTCTGGCGCGCCGACATTCTGGTGAAGGCGGTGATGGTCCTGCTTCTGATCGCGAGCCTGTGGTCGTGGACGATCATTATCAATAAGTCGATCGCGATCGGCGCCTTGAAACGGCGGGCGAACAAGTTCGAGAAGATTTTCTGGTCGGGTCGTTCGCTCGACGATCTCTATCAGCAATTTTCAGCGAAGCCCGATCATCCGATGGCAGCGGTGTTCATCGCCGCGCTGCGCGAATGGCGGCGGGCGTTCGAGGGCGGCGCGCCGAAGGAAACTGTGCTAGCCGGTGTGAAGGAGCGCATCGACAAGGCAATGTCGGTGACTATTACGCGCGAAACCGACGGCATCGAGAGTCAACTCGGCTTCCTCGCCACGGTCGGCGCGACGGCGCCGTTCATCGGCCTGTTCGGGACGGTGTGGGGAATCATGAATTCGTTTTCCGCCATTGCGGCTCGACATGACACGACCTTGGCAGTCGTCGCGCCCGGTATCGCAGAGGCATTGTTCGCGACCGCGATGGGTCTGCTCGCGGCCATTCCGGCGGTCATCTTCTACAACCGTTTCGTCAACGAGATCGCGCGCTATACGAACCGTCTCGATGCCTTCGCGGACGAGTTCTCCGGCATCCTGTCCCGCCAGCTCGACGAAAAGGCGCGCTGATGGCGATGGGCGTGGCACAGGTTGGCGTTGGCCGGCGCCGCCGCGGACGCAGACGTCCCATGGCGGAGATCAACGTCACGCCCTTCGTTGACGTGATGCTTGTGCTGCTGATCGTGTTCATGGTGACCGCGCCGCTGCTCACCGTCGGCGTGCCGGTCGATCTGCCCAAGACCAAAGCGCAGGCGCTGAGTCAGGACCGCGAACCTCTCTCCATCACGATCCGCAAGGGCGGCACGATCTATCTCCAGAACACGCCAGTGGCGGAAGACGGTCTGGTAGATCGCCTCACTGCGATCTCACAGAACGGCTACGACCAGCGCATCTTCGTGCGCGGTGACAAGTCCGTTGATTACGGCCGCGTGATGGAAGTGATGGGGATGTTGAGCGCCGCGGGCTTCACCCATATCGGACTCGTCACCGATGCCGCCAAGCATAAGCCTGCGCAGGAGTAGCGCCGCTCGCACGGAGCGCGCAGCATCGCCCGCCGGTTGGATCGGTGCGCTGGCGCTTCACGTTGCCATTATCGCGGCGACGTTTTTCACCTGGTCGCATACGCTTGAAATTGACGACAGCCAGTCGCCGCCGGTTGTTCCCGTCGATCTCGTGACGATCGGCGCGAAGACGAACATCGCCCCGATGGTGAAGGTGCAGCCGAAAGAGCCGCCGAAGGACGAGGAAGTGCAGCCGCCTGCACCTGAGCCCACGCCGCAGCCGGCACAGGCCGCGCCGCAGCAGGAAGAAAGTGCGCCGCCGCCGCCGGAAGAGGCGACTGCTGAGCCGATCCTGAAGAAGCCTCCGCCGCCCGCGCCGAAGACAAAGCCGGATCAGGATCAGAAGAAAGACAAGTTCGACATCAACAACATCATGGCAATGCTCGACAAGCGCGCGCCCGCGGCAGCGTCGTCTCCCAACGCGAAGGTCGGAAACCGTACGATCAAGGGTATCGGTCAGCAGAATGCAATGACGATGGATCTCGTGGACTCATTGCGGAACCAGATCGCGCAATGCTGGAGCCCGCCCGTGGGCGCACCCAACGCACAGGATCTGGTTGTCGATTTCGACTTGTTCCTCAATCCCGATGGGTCCATCGCACAACCGCCACAATTAATCGGAAACTCGGCATCGGCGAGCAGTACTTATGCGCGCGCCGCGATCGATGCGGCCCGCCGTGCGATTTACACCTGCGCGCCTTATAAGTTGCCGGCGGACCGTTACAGCCAATGGCGCGAGATCAATCCGTTCCATTTCGACCCCCGCGGGATGATGGGACAGTAGTTTTGGAGACCGGCGTATGAAAAAGATCGCGCTCGCTTTGATGGCACTGATCGGCGTGGCGTGCGCAACGCCGTCCTTCGCCGCCCTGCAGGTGGACGTCAATCAGGGCAACATTCAGCCGCTGCCCATCGCCATTCCCGATTTCATTGGTGACACGTCAGCCGGCGCGAACATCGCGAAGGTCGTGAGCGCCGACCTCGATCGTTCGGGCCTCTTCAAACCGCTAAACCAGAAATCCTTCATCGAGCAGATCAAGAACATCAACACCGCGCCGCAGTTTGCGAACTGGCGCGTGATCAACGCACAAGGTCTTGTGACCGGTCAGGTGACACAGCAGAGCGATGGCCGCCTGCGTGTCGATTTCCGGCTGTGGGATGTCTACGGCGAAAGCCAGATGCTCGGCCTGCAGTACTTCACGCAACCGGAGAACTGGCGGCGCATCGCGCATTTGATCTCGGACGCGATCTATCAGCGGATCACCGGCGAGAAAGGCTATTTCGATACCCGTGTCGTGTTCATTTCCGAGACGGGGCCGGCAACCAACCGCAAGAAGAAGCTCGCCGTGATGGATCAGGATGGCGCCAATCCGATCTTCCTGACCAAGGGTGACTACATGGTGCTGACGCCGCGCTTCAATCCGACGGCGCAGATGATCGCGTATATGTCGTACATCAACGGCAAGCCGCGCGTTTATCTGTTCGATCTGGAAAGCGGACGCCAAGAGATGCTCGGCAATTTCCCGAACATGACCTTCAGCCCGCGCTTTTCGCCGGACGGCAACAAGATCGCGATGACCCTTGAGAGCGGAGGCAACTCCGACATCTATGTAATGGACCTCCGTACGCGCTCGATGACGCGCCTGACGTTCGATCCCGCAATCGACACTGCGCCCTCATTTTCGCCCGATGGTAGACAGATCGCGTTCGAATCCGACCGCGGCGGCAGCCAGCAGATCTACGTGATGAATGCGGACGGCTCCAATGTGCACCGCATCTCGTTCGGCGGCGGCAAAAACGGCACGCCCGTCTGGAGCCCGCGCGGCGACCTGATCGCGTTTACCAAACAGGGCGGCGGCTTTCATATAGGTGTCATGCGCACCGATGGCAGCGGCGAGCGCATTCTTAGCAACGGCTGGGAAGACGAAGGTCCGACATGGGCGCCAAACGGTCGCGTGCTGATGTTTTCGCGTACGCTACAAGGCGGGCGCGGCTCGCAAATCTGGTCTGTCGATATTACTGGCCGCAACGAGCGACGCGTGCTGACCCCCGGCGACGCATCCGATCCCGCGTGGTCACCCTTGATCCAGTGAGTGACAGGTTCATAATGTTCCAGGTGCCTTTTTTCGGCACGATTTCGCCGCAAAGGCGTTACAACGTGAGTTCCCGGTAGGTCGCGGTTTTTCAGGCCGCGACCGCGCTTTACACGGAGTTGAGATTGCCATGATCAAATTTTCGACTGGATTGAAACTCGTTGCGGTCTCAACCGCACTGATCCTCGCCGGTTGCGAAAGCAAGCCGAAGGGACCCGTCGACAACGGACCGCCTCCTGCTGCGTCGTCGCAATCGGATTCTGGATCGGTCTCCTCGAACATCGTTCCCGGCAGCGCCGAAGACCTTCGCGTCAATGTCGGCGACACCGTGCACTTCGAATATAACGCCTACGACATCATGGAGGGTGACAAGTCGACCCTTCAGCGGCAGGCATCGTGGCTCGCGAAATATCCTTCGGTGCGCGTGACGATCGAAGGCAATTGCGATGAACGCGGCACGCGCGAATACAACCTCGCGCTCGGCGCTCGGCGCGCCAACGCGGTGAAGGAATATCTCGTGAGCCTTGGCGTTTCCAATGGCCGTGTCGAGACGATCTCGTACGGCAAGGAGCGTCCGATGTGCACCGACTCCAGCGAATCCTGCTACGCGCAGAACCGCCGCGGCGTGACCACCATCTCCGGCGGCGCGAATTCTTAAGTCTGTTTAACCGAACCGTGAAAGGGCGCCCGTGTGGGCGCCCTTTTCGTTTGATCCGGGAGATTCCGTCCGGCCCCATTTTCGGCTAAGTGTTCTATGACAATGGATTATTCGACATAGCGGTGACGAGCATGGGCAACAGATATCTGATCCGTGGCTGCGTGGCGGCGGTTCTTGCGATCGGCGCGCTGTCGATCTCGCCCGCGCAGGCGGGCCTGTTCGGCGAAAGCGATGAGGAGAAGGCGGCGCGTCAGCATGAGAAGGATCAGGACGCCTCCATCGCCGATCTGAACCAGCGCCTACACGATCTCGAGCAATCGCTGAGCCGTGCCACGGGCGACAACGAGGCGCTCGCACATCAGGTTCAGGTTTTGAGCGACAAGCTCGAACGCCAGAAGAAGGACTTCGAATATCGCCTCTGCACGATCTCGGCCCAGCAGCTTGGCGCGGGCCAAGGCGACGACCAGACTGCGCTTCCATGCGGCGGCGGATCAGGCGGCAATGTGTCGATGAACTACAACGCCGTGCCACCACCTCCGCCACAGATGCAGCAGCAATCGTCGGGTACGGTTCGTCTCGCGCCACCGCCCGGCGTGCTCGGCACGCTTCCAGCCGGAACCAAAGTGGCGAGCGCGGCGCCGGCACCGGCTTCACCGTCACGGGCGCAGTTCGATGCGGCGCTGAACATGCTTGCCAAAGCGCGGTATGACGATGCGCGGGCTGCGTTCCGGAGCTATGCGGACACCAATCCGAACGACGAGCTCGCGCCGCAGGCGGTCTACTGGATCGGCGACATTGCCTATGTGCAAAAGGACTACCCCGATGCCGCGCGGGCCTTTGCGGAACAGATCAAGAAATATCCGACAAGCTCGCGCGGGCCCGATAGCATGTTGAAGCTTGGCCAGTCGCTGATCGCGATGGGCCAGACCAAAGAAGGTTGCATGACCCTTGGCGCGCTCCCATCGAAATATCCCGCCGCGTCGAAAACCGTCACCGCGCAAGCGGCGGCGGAGCGCAAATCCTCCTGCCGCTGATCCGCTGAGATCGGATTTTTCGCAGGCGATGGCGAAGCTCGCCGCGCCATGGCCGGGCGCCGTGGCTGTTTCGGGCGGTGGGGACTCGCTTGCGCTGATGCACCTTCTTGCCGATTGGGCGCGCGCGCAGAAGTGCGAAGCGCCTGTGGTTCTCAGCGTCGATCACAAGCTTCAGAAGAACTCTGCGGCAAACGCGAAACAAGTTGTTGCTTGGGCGAAGCGCACGGGGCTCAAAGCGCATGTGCTGACGTGGGAAGGCAAAAAGCCGAAAGCCGATATCGAAGCCGAAGCACGCGAGGCGCGTTATCGATTGATGGGAGAATGGTGCTGCAAGAAAGGCATTGCCGCGCTCTATGTCGGGCATACGCGTGACGATCAGGCCGAGACGTTCCTGTTGCGCCTTGCGCGCGGCAGCGGATTGGATGGACTTGCGGCCATGCGTCCGGTGTCCGCCTATCCGGCACAGGGCTTCAAAGAGTTACAAGTCGTCCGGCCGTTGATGGAATTCGACCGCGATGCTTTGCGCGCGCATCTGACCGCCCGCGGGCAGGAATGGTTCGAGGACCCCATGAACGCCGATCCGCGCTTTGGCCGTGTCCGCATCCGCGCCGCAATGGATCATCTCAAAGCGGCCGGCCTCAGCCCCGGCAGGATCGCGGACGCGGCGGCGCATCTCTCGCGTGCACGTGAGGCTCTCGACGCCGTAACTGCCGCGGTCGTTCGTCGCGCGTGCCGGCAGGAAGGCGACGCAGTTCTTGTGGAACGCGCGGCCCTTCTGGCTGCGCCGCGCGAGGTCGGACTGCGCGCTCTGGCCGGGCTTCTGATGGGGGTATCCGGCCAACCCTACCGGCCCCGATTCGAGCGGCTGGAGCGGCTCTACGACTCGATTGCGCAGGAGCAGGTCAGTGCGGGCCGCACCCTGCATGGTTGCCGGATTGGGCCGGCAGGTGCCGCGGAGGCCTATTTCGGAACCGATACCCTCAAGATCGCGCAGGAACCCGGCCGCAAACCCGCCAAAAAGGCCCGGAATGCAGGGCGTGTTGCAAAAGGAGAGACGGGCTCTTAATTGCGTTTGGCGAACGAAGTTGCGGATCGCTCTCGCATTTTTTAACGTTTTGCTGGCTGGCACTGCGCTAGAAAGGGCCTATCTATAAAGGCACGGTTTCTGCATCTTTGCCGGCTGACTTGCCCCCAGGAAAGGGATGGCCTTTGAACAATCTTCGTAACCTTGTGCTGTGGATCGTCATCGCACTGCTGCTCGTGTTCCTATTTAACCTGTTCCAGGGCTCGACCCAGCGCGCAAACACGCAGGCGATTGGCTACAGCCAGTTCCAGCAACAGGTCAGCGACGGTAGCGTCAAGAAGATCACCGTTCAGGGCGACAATATCAAAGGCGAGCTGGGTAACGGGCAGGCGTTCACCACGACGATGCCGGCCAACGACCCGAGCGTGTGGCCTCTTCTGAACAGCCATCATGTGAATGTCACCGTGACGCCGGCCGATGACGGCATGCCGACAATCATGAGCGTGTTCATCAACTGGTTCCCGATGCTTCTGCTGATCGGCGTGTGGGTGTTCTTCCTGCGCCAGATGCAGGCGGGTGGCGGCAAAGCGATGGGTTTCGGCAAGTCGCGTGCAAAGCTGCTGACCGAACGTCAGGGCCGCGTGACGTTCGAAGATGTCGCCGGCGTCGACGAAGCGAAGGACGATCTGAAAGAGATCGTCGACTTCCTTCGCGATCCGCAGAAATTCCAGCGCCTCGGCGGACGTATTCCGAAGGGTGTGCTGCTTGTCGGTCCTCCGGGTACTGGCAAGACGCTTCTCGCGCGCGCCATCGCGGGCGAGGCGAACGTTCCGTTCTTCACGATCTCGGGCTCCGACTTCGTCGAAATGTTTGTCGGCGTCGGCGCCAGCCGCGTGCGCGACATGTTCGAACAGGCGAAGAAGAACGCACCGTGTATCGTGTTTGTTGACGAAATCGACGCGGTCGGCCGCCATCGCGGCGCCGGCCTCGGCGGTGGTAACGACGAGCGCGAGCAGACGCTGAACCAGTTGCTCGTCGAGATGGATGGCTTCGAAGCGAACGAGGGTGTGATCCTCATCGCCGCGACCAACCGTCCCGACGTGCTCGATCCGGCGCTTCTGCGTCCGGGCCGTTTCGACCGCGAAATCGTAGTCGCCAATCCCGATCTGCTCGGCCGCGAGAAGATTCTGCGCGTGCACATGCGCAAGGTTCCGCTCGGCACCGATGTCGATCCGCGCACGATCGCGCGCGGCACGCCGGGTTTCTCTGGCGCCGATCTCGCGAACCTCGTCAACGAAGCGGCTCTGCTTGCGGCACGCCGCGGCAAGCGTGTCGTGACGATGAGCGAACTCGAAGACGCCAAGGACAAGGTGATGATGGGCGCTGAACGCCGCTCGCTCGTCATGTCCGACGATGAGAAGCGCCTCACTGCGTTCCACGAAGCTGGCCATGCCATCGTTTCGCTGAATGTCGTCGGTACCGATCCGATCCACAAGGCGACGATCATCCCGCGCGGCCATGCGCTGGGCATGGTCATGCGTCTGCCGGAACGCGATCAGATGTCCTTGAGCCGCCAGAAGATTTTGGCCGACGTATGCGTTGCCTTCGGCGGCCGCGTCGCGGAAGAGCTGGTGTTCGGCTACGACGCGGTCACGACCGGTGCGTCGTCCGACATCCAGCAGGCAACGCGCCGCGTGCGTGCGATGGTGACACGCTATGGCCTGTCCGATGCGCTGGGCCCGATCGAGTACGGAGAAAACCAGGAAGAAGTCTTCCTCGGCCACTCGGTCTCGCGGACGCAGAACATCTCCGAAGCCACGGCGCAGAAGATCGACGCAGAAATCCGCCGCATCATTGACGAGTGCTACTCGAAGGCGAAGCAGATCCTGACCGACAAGCGCAGCGACCTGAACGTGCTGGCGCGTGGGCTCCTCGAGTACGAAACGCTGACCGGCGACGAGATCGTGGCGCTGCTCAAGGGCATCGCGCCCGTGCGCACGCCGTACGAGGACCCGGAACCGCAGCGCGGCCCCGGCCCAAGCGTGCCGCAGGCCGGCCGTCCGCGCGGCCCCGGACCGCTTCTCCCCGAGCCCCAGCCGGGCCGCTAACGCCGACGCCATAGGGCAGGCGCGCTTGTTCAACAGCGCGCTTGCCGCTATGTGTTCGGCCCGTTTTTCCCGGAACTTTCCATGACCTGGCTTCGGCTTATCCCAGAAACCACAAACATCGATTTTGTCGGCTGGCGCTACTACGCCTTTGCCGTCGACGGCTTGCTGGTTCTGATCTCGGTCGTGTCGATCTGGCTGTACGGGTTTAACCTCGGCATCGATTTCACCGGTGGCACGCTGATCGAAGCGAAGGCGGCGCACAGCATCGATATCGGCGCGCTGCGCAATCAGGTCGGCGGTCTGAATTTCGGCGAAACGCAGATCCAGTATGTCGGCAGCGGCTCGTGCGACCAGCCGGCGAATTCCTGCGTGCTGATCCGCATCCAGCCCAAGGCCGGCCAGACGGGCGAGTTCGTGCAGGCGCAGGTGAAGAAGTCGCTCGGCTCCGAATACACGATCCGCAACTCACAGAACATCAGCGCGAAAGTCAGTGAGGAGTTGTTCCGCGACGGCGTGCTCGCGACCATTCTCGCGGTCATCATGATCTCGATCTACGTCGCGTTCCGGTTCGAATGGCAATACGGCATCGGCGCCGCTGTCGCGACCGGCCACGACGTGTTCGTGACGGCGGGCTTGTTCTCGGTGCTGCATCTTGATTTCACGCTGAACACGGTGGCCGCGCTGCTCCTGCTTGCGGGCTATTCGATCAACGACACCGTCATCGTGTTCGACCGTATCCGCGAGAACCGGCGCAAGTACAAACGCATGAAGCTGCCGGAGCTTATCAACCTGTCGACCAACCAGATCGCGACGCGAACCACGCTCGTCTCGGCCGCGACCGCGCTCTCGATGGTGCCGTTGCTGTTCTTCGGTGGTCCGGTCCTGTTCAACTTCTCCGCCGCGATCCTGTTCGGCATCCTGGTCGGGACGTTCTCGTCGACGTATGTCGCGGCAGCTTTGCTGCTCTATCTGCCCGCTCCGGCCGGCACGATCGACGAACCGGCCAAAGCGGAAGTCTAGATTTTTTGGTCGCACAATTTACGGGGGAAGCGAAGAGCTTCGCCCGATTGCGCTCGTTAGAACGGGAACCAGTCCCGCTCCTGCGAAAACACGAGATAGCCGGCGTTCACGCCCGCGCGCAGGCCGACACCCGTGCGCATGGGTGCCACCGTCACGCCGCCGCTGCGCAAATAGTTCACGCCGATGCCCGCGACGAAGTAATAGCTGCCCTCGACGCTTGGAAAGCGCTGGTAAAGTCGGTTCTCGCGCTTGAGATTGTAGACCAGCGCGAAGCATTTCGACGCATTGCCGCCGACATCAAACCCGACCGACGGGCCTTTCCAGTAGACCTTGATCGGTTCGTGGTGCTTGCGGATCAGCCAGCCTGAACCGTAGCGCAGGCCGACCACGACAGCGCCGCCGCCTTCATCACCTTTGATGTAGGCGTCCGGCTGTCCCTGGTCCTTGAAAGCGCGCTGCACGGCTTTGGCCGTCGCTTCGCTCGCGATGCCGAAGAAATCTGATGCGGCATGGGTGATCTCATCGGGGTTGAATGTCTCGTCCGTGTCGTCGGCAAACACCGGTGTCGCGACAAATATCGAGAGTGCAGCGACAACGCTCACTGCAAGCTGGGAAAATCTCATTGCTTCGAACCTCCGTGAGAATCACGCCGCCCCACAGGCCGATCATCGCCCAAAAAGGCAAGCTGCGACAACGGGTTCCCCGATGAATTCTCCGTATCTTATAGTGTGCAGCGGTCTTGTTTCGGCCAAATTCGCGTTCGCGCGTTTCCTTCGGTGATGTCCATGAGCGACGCAGGAAAATCCACAAGCAAGAAACTCGGCCCGGCAGGCTGGTTCGCGATCGTCGTGATGGCGGGATTTCTGGCTTGGGCCATCTGGTATGGCCTTCATGTTTGGAACGCGCTGCCCGACGTGAACATCAGCACGGCCGGCTGGATATTCATCGCCGTCGGCGTGGTGTTCACGTTTGGCCTTGGGGCTGGGCTGATGGCGCTGGTCTTTTATTCGAGCCGCGAAGGCATGGACCGCTAGTCCGGTTCGCTACTCTTGGCCGCGTGCGACGAAGAACGGATTGTCGAAGCCGCGCTCTGTCTTGCCATAGAGGAACGGTGAGCCGTCGAGCTGTTTCACGGTGCCGCCAGCGGCCGCGAGCACGGCATGACCGGCGCCTATATCCCACTCCATCGTACGGCCGGTGCGCGGATAAATATCGGCTTCGCCCGCGGCGACGAGACAGAGTTTCAGCGATGAGCCCGCGCTGACGAATTCCTTCACTTTGAACCTGGAGAGATATTCATCGGTTGCAGCATCGCGATGCGAGCGGCTGGCCACGGCGATCATGCCTTCCTTGGGCACTGCACGAACCTGAATGCGCTTTGCCTCGCCGAAGTCCGGCGCGCCACCCGGAGGCGCTTTGGCCTCATACGCGCCGCTAAGCATCTCGCCAAAGAACAGGCGCTCGATCGCCGGCGCATGCACGACGCCGCGCACCGGTTTGCCTTCGACGATCTCCGCGATGTTGACCGTGAACTCGCCATTTCGGCTGATGAATTCCTTGGTGCCGTCCAGCGGGTCGACCAGGAAAAAGCGATGCCCAACCTTTGGCAACTTGCCCGCCGCAACCGACTCTTCCGCGACCACTGGTACTTCCGGCGCCAGATGGGCGAGGCGCTTGAGGATGAACTTCTCCGCTTCCTCATCAGCCGCCGTCACCGGCGATTGATCGTCCTTCCGCCGCGCCACGATCTCGTCGGCGTAGTGGCGCAGAATGATGGCGCCGGCGTCATAGGCGATCTCGGCCAGCGCGCGCAGCATGGGGGACGCAGCATGGGAATGGATATGGTCGGTCATGAAACGGTACGCACTCCTGAAGACAGTCCGGGGATTGATAAGTTCTTCACGATTCCTTAACAGGCCCCAGCCGAAATTACCTTCTGCTAACCATAGGACGCGCCCCGGAGGCAAGCAGACCCATGAACGAACTCGATTTTTCAGCCCTCCTGGTCAGCAGGGTCTGCCACGATCTTGTGAGCCCGCTCGGCGCCGTGGTCAACGGCCTGGAAGTTCTTGAAGACGAGCGTGATCCCGCCATGCGTGCGGATGCCCTCAAGATCGTGGCATCAAGCGCCGCGCAGGCGCTTGCGCGCATCCAGTTCATGCGCATCGCTTTCGGTGCCGCGGGTTCGGCGGGCGCGGAGCTCGATCTCGGCGAAGTTGGCCGCCTTGTGACGGGACTCTTTGAAGGCAGCAAAATCACGCTGGAATGGAATGCCGCGCACGCGCATTGGCCAAAGGATTGGGCGAAGTTGGTGATGAATGCGGCGCTTCTTGGCGCAGATTGCCTGCCGCGCGGCGGCACGGTGGTTGTGACGACCAGTGAAGATCCGGCGGCGCCGTCGTTCAAGGTTCGCGCGACGGGAACGCATATCCGCGTCTCTGAAGATGTGGAGAAGGCGGTGCGCGGCGAAGCATCCGCCAGCCATGACGCGCGCGGCGTCCAGCCGTTTTTGACGCACAAGTTGGCGCGCACACTGAACGCGGGATTGACGCTTACTCCTGGCGAAACTTCGGTGGAACTGGCTGCAGGATAAGCCTTTTTCAGATTGCGTTTACTCTCTGGGCGTAGACTTTCCCTCACCCGGAGACTTGCCCGCCTAGCGGCGGCGAGGGAGCAGCGCACCTATGAAGTCCTGTCTTGTCGTCGATGATAGCCGCGTGGTGCGTAAGGTCGCTTGCCGCATCATGAACGATCTCGGATTTTCGACGGAAGAGGCCGAAGACGGCGTTACGGCGCTCGAGTCCGTCCGCGGGCACATGCCGGAAATGATCCTGCTTGATTGGAATATGCCGAACATGACCGGCGTCGAATTCCTGCGCGCGCTTCGCCGCGAGCGGAACGGCACCCAGCCCGTCGTCGTTTTTTGCACGACGGAGAATGACGTCGATCACATCACCGAGGCGCTGGGCGCCGGCGCCAACGAGTATGTGATGAAGCCGTTCGACTATGAGATCCTGAAGGCCAAGCTTGCGGAAGTCGGACTGGTCTAGGTCCGCTTCATGAAGCAGGACGATCTCGCCTTTCTGACGCGCATGCTCAACCGCCGTTCGGGCCTGGCGCTGACCCAGCCGAAACTGGAGAACATTGAGACGCGTCTGGCGCCGGTCATGCGGCGTTTTGGGTTCAAGGACATCGGCTCTCTGGTTGAGGAGCTTCGGCACGGCCGCGATGCGCTCGCGCGCGCCGTTACCGAAACGATGATGACGAATGAGTCCTCGTTCTTTCGCGATCCAGCATCCTTCGACACGTTTCGCGACCTGGTGGCGAATGAACTTTTGGCACGCCGCGCGGCGACGAAGCGGTTGCGCATCTGGAGTGCCGCATCCGCCGCCGGGCAGGAGCCGTATTCCATCGCAATCCTCCTCGACGAGATGCGGCTGCGGGCGGAAGGATGGACTGTCGATATCATCGCAACCGACATCAGCTCCGAGATGATCGAAAAAGCGGAGCGTGGACACTACAGCAATTTCGAGGTGCAGCGCGGTCTTCAGGTGCGCCGGCTGATCGAGAACTTCGTGCAGGAAAATCACGGCTGGCAGATAAGCGAGCCGATGCGCCGCATGGTGACGTTCCGCCGGTTCAATCTTCTCGACTCATACGGCTGGCTCGACGACATCGACGCCGTGTTCTGCCGCAATGTGTTGATGTATTTCGACCAGCGCACCAAGGCGAATGTGCTCGATAAGATCGCCGAAGTTCTTCCGCCGGACGGCTATCTTGTGCTTGGTCCTGTCGAGACGACGCAAGGTCTTTCGACAGAGTTCGAAACGGTCGAAGGCGCGCCGGGTATTTATCGAAAGGTGCGCCGCGCGTTGCCGCGCGCGTTGAGCGCCTGATCACCACGTATCGACGAAGCGTCCGCTGCCTTTGCTCGGCGGCGCCGATTTCAACCCGCGCAGAATCCAGCGCCGCGTATCGGCGGGGTCGATGACGTCATCGATTTCCAGATAGGCCGCCATGTTGATCGCCTTTCCGCGCGCATAGGATTCCGCGACCTTCTTCTGGAACAAGGCTTCGCGCGCTTCCGGCGTCGGCTCGGCTTCCAGCTCCTTGCGAAAGCCAAGACGCACCGCGCCTTCCAGCCCCATGCCGCCGAACTCTCCGGTGGGCCATGAGACGATGAAGAACGGCGCGTGGAAACTTCCGCCGGCCATCGCCTGCGCGCCGAGGCCGTAGCCCTTGCGCAGCACGATCGTGAACATCGGCGTCGTCATTGTGCCGCTGACCACAAACATGCGTGAGGTGCGGCGCACGAGCGACGCTTTCTCGGCTTCGGGTCCGACCATGAAGCCCGGCGTGTCACAGAGCGAAATAATGGGGAGACCGAAGGAGTCGCAGAGCTGCAGGAAACGCGCAGCCTTGTCGGCACAGGGTGCATCGATGGCGCCGGCCAGATGCATCGGATTGTTGGCAAGAAGGCCGAACGGATGACCCTCGATCCGTACCAGCGCGGTGATCATGCCCGGCGCGAATTCGGGCCGCAGTTCCAGCATGGAGTCGGTATCGACCAGTGCGGCGATCACCTTGCGGATATCATAGACACGCAACCGGTTCTCCGGGATCAGATGGCGCAGTACTTTCTGATCGGCCGCGCTCCACTGCGCGAGCGGACCCTGGAAATAGGAGAGATATTTCTTTGCGGCTGCAACAGCGCCGGCTTCGTCTTCGACAGCGATGTCGACCACGCCGTTCGGCACCTGCACCGACATCGGGCCGACCTCGTCCGGTGTATAGACGCCGAGGCCGCCGCCCTCAATCATCGCCGGGCCGCCCATGCCGATATTCGAGTTCGCGGTCGCAATCACGACATCGCTAGAGCCGAGCAGGGCAGCGTTGCCGGCGAAGCAGCGGCCGGAATTGATGCCGACGCGCGGCACGCTGCCGCTGAGCTTCGCGTATTGGCGGAATGTCGGCGTGTCGAGACCCGCGACGCCCGGAAAATCCGTGTCGCCCGGCCTGCCGCCGCCGCCTTCGCTGAACAGCACAACGGGCAGTTTTGAATCCTCCGCGACCTTGAGCAGGCGATCCTTCTTGCGATGGTTCATCGCGCCCTGCGTGCCGGCCAGCACAGTGTAGTCGTAGGCGAGCACCGCGCAGCGCGCGCGCACCTCGCCGAACTGCGCGGCGTTCACCGTGCCGATGCCGGTGATGATGCCGTCGCCGGGCGTGTTCTTGATGAGGTCGTCGAGCGTGCGCCTGCGCTTCTGTGCGGCAAAGGCGAGCGCGCCATATTCTATGAAGCTGCCCGGATCGACGAGGTCGGCGACGTTCTCGCGCGCGGTGCGCTGGTTGGTTTTGCGGCGCCGCGCCGTCGCTTCAGGGCGATTGGCGTCATGGCCGAAATCGTGGCGCGCGCTGGATTCGGCGAGGTCGGGGCGGATGAAATCGGGATCAAAGGTCTTTTCCGCATCGTCCGCAGTTCCGCCGACAAATTCCGGTGTGAGAAAGATCAGCGCGTTGCCTTTCCAGCACATTGGGATCCTAAGCTTAGAATTCCACGTGGACAAGTTGTCGCGGCCGCTTCTATAGTGTCACCTAAATACTAGTGACTCCAGCGTAACTGGACTGGCCACAGTTAGGCCGCAAATGTAATCACACTGGCTCACCT
>JADMIO011210293.1_pt1 | contig 81710 bp, 56 predicted proteins | sample 8958161 | NCBI WGS metagenome assembly JADMIO01 (sample SAMN16585339, study PRJNA669376) | soil metagenome | isolation source: Crop rotation soil | place: USA: Cullars Rotation, Alabama | collected 2011
CGCGACAACTTGTCCACGTGGAATTCTAAGCTTAGGATCCCAATGTGCTGGAAAGATCATTGACGCTGACGCGATCCACTCCGAGTACTTCGCTCCAGATAGCGGCAAGGACTTCCTCAATCGGAGTGCGGGCGGATAGAAAATTCTGCTTCAGTTCAGACCGTGACACTTCCGGTGCGGGCAATGCGCGCCGGTCCACCTTCCGGTTAGGCGTCAGCGGCATGGCGCTGAGCTTGATAAAGATGGACGGGATCATGTAATCCGGCAGCCGCTCTTTTAAGAACAGGCGCAACTGGTTTTCGAGCGAGGTTGTTTCTTCACTGCCGACCCAGTAGGCGACGAGGCGGAGCTGCCCCTGTCCAGCATCATTCGGCACGACGACGACCTCGCGGATCATCGGATGACGGCTCAGCGCCGCTTCGATCTCGCCGATTTCGACGCGGAAGCCGCGAATCTTGACTTGATCGTCTCGGCGTCCGAAATACTCTATTGATCCGTCAGCCAGGCATCTGGCCATATCGCCTGTGCGATAGAGCCGCGCCCCCGCTTCGTCGCCGAACGCGCAGGGGACGAATTTTTCAGCGGTCAGGTCAGCACGATTCAAATATCCTCTGGCCAGGCACACGCCGCCGATATGTATCTCGCCCGGCGTGCCAAGCGGCACAGCCTCGCCATTCGCATCGAGCAGATGAACCTGCGTGTTAAGGATTGGCCGCCCGATCACCGCGCTTCCCACCTCGCCGCTGTTTTCGACCATCGTCGCACAGACGCTCGTTTCAGTCGGGCCGTAGGCATTGATGAATCGTCGCCCTTTCGACCACGATTCCAGAATGTCAGGAGCACATGCCTCGCCTGCGGAAATCACCGTGCTCAGCGCCGGAAAGTCGTCCGCCGTCATGACCTTGAGCAAGGATGGCGGGAAGGTCGCCGTCGTCACTTCATCTTCCTGTAGCACGCGGGCCAATTCTTGCCCCGGTCGCGCTTCGTCCGGCGCGAGCAGACGCAGCGCCGAGCCGGAACATAACGCCATGATGATTTCCCAGACCGATGCGTCGAAGCTCGATGAAGAAAACTGTAAGACACAATCTTCCGGCTGCGTGCCTAGTTTGCGGTCGGCTTGCGCCTGCGCCAGATTGCAAGCGCCGCGATGCCTGACTTGAACGCCCTTCGGTCTGCCCGTCGAGCCTGACGTGTAGATCACATAAGCGATGTCTTCGCCGGTCGCGCTGCTGACCGGGTTGGTCTCCGCTTCAGCGGCGATCTCCGGCCAATCCGCATCTATGCATAGCAACTGCCACGTCTGCACCGGCAGCCGCGCCGCCAACTCCTCCTCAGTCACCACCACCGCCAGCCCGCCGTCTTCGACCATGTAGGCCAGCCGCTCTAGCGGATAGCTGGGGTCGAGCGGCACGTAAGCCGCTGCCGCCTTCAACGTCGCCAGGATCGCCACCAGCAAGTCGGGCGAGCGTTGCAGGCTGATGCCGACGCGCACTTCGGGGCCGACGCCGCGCTGGCTCAAGTGATGCGCCAGTTGATTCGCTCGCCGGTTCAATCCGAGATACGACAGTTGCTGCTCTCCAAAGAACACCGCCACGGCGTCCGGCGTCCGCTCAACCTGAGCTTCGATCATTTCGTGGATGCCCTGACCATATGCCGGGCGCGCATGCATGTCGTTCCACTCTACAGCCAGTTGATGCCGCTCTGATCGAGTCAATAGCGACAGCTCTGAGACTCGCTTTTCGGAATGCGTTGCACAATCGTCGAGCAGGATCAACAGGTGATTGAGCGCCCGCGTGACGGTGACATCATCAAAGAGGTCTGTGCTATAACCCACCGCGAGGCTCAGGTCGCCGTTGACCTCTTGCACATTGACGGAGAGATCAATTTTCGCCGTCTCCAAATCAACTCTGAGAGGCTCAAGCCTGAGTCTCGGCAATTGCAGTGTCGCGTCCGGGGCATTCTCAAGATTGAAAGTGACCTGTACCAACGGCGCGTAGCTCAGATTACGTTCGGGTTGTAAATCGCTCACCAATTTCTCGAACGGCAAGTCCTGATGTTCGTAAGCACTGAGGCACGTTTGGCGCACGCGGCGCAACACTTCGCTGAATGTCGGATTGCCCGACAGGTCGCTGCGCAGGACCAGCGTATTAATAAAGAAGCCGATGAGGTCTTCGCTCTCGCCGCGATTGCGGTTGGCGATTGGCGTGCCTACGACAATGTCTTCCTGCCCCGTGTGACGGCAAAGCAAAACCTTGAAGGCCGCGAGCAATGTCATAAACAGGGTGGCATCAAAACGCTTGCCGACCCGCGCGAGAGTTTGCGGCAGCGGGCGCGAGACGGTCAGGTATTTCCATGCGCCGCGGAATGACTGTACAGGCGGACGCGGGCGATCCGTCGGCAGGTTCAATAGCGGCGGCATGCCATCGAGCTGCTTTCGCCAGTAGCCGAGCTGCGTCTCTAAGACCGATTCGGTTAACCACCGCCGTTGCCATATGGCGAAATCAACGTACTGGATCGCGAGTTCGGGCAGAGGCGACGGTTTCCCCGCGCCAAAGGCTTCGTAGAGAGCGACCGCTTCGCGAATCAACACGCCTTTCGACCAGCCATCACAAACGATGTGGTGCAGAGTAAAGAGGGCAATGTGCTCGTCTTCGCGGAGCCGCAATAGCGTAGCCCGCAACATTGGCCCCGTGGCCAGATCGAACGGCAAGCGCGCTTCTTCCACCGCCAGCCGCCTCACTTCCCGCTCAAGCTCGCTCGCCGTTAGGCGGCTGAGGTCTACTTCAGGCAGGCGCAGCCGTTGCGCCGGCGAGATCACTTGTCTGGCCTCACCGTTGACGGCCTCAAAGCTCGTCCGTAGCACTTGATGACGCCGGGTGATTTCGCCGATGGCTTGCCCCAGGCCGCTGCCGTTGAGATGGCCCGTCAGGCGCACGTCGAAAGACATATTGTAGGCAGAGCTGCCAGGCTCTAACTGATCAAAGAGCCATAGCCGCTGCTGCGCAAAGGAGAGCGGGAGGCTGCCACCCTGCGGGGCTTGCGCGATGGTAGCAACCCGCTCGCGGCTCGAAGATTTCTTTCCGAGCCTCAACATCAAGAGGGATTGCTGCTCCGGGGTGAGGTCAGCAAGAGCCTCGAAGAGGTCTTTGAAATCCATCTCGGAATTCTCTGAAGCCGGGCGGTTCAACATATTCCCCATCCATTCTGTGAGCGGGCGGACATTGCTTTCGTGTTCTGTGAGCGGGCGGACAATGCTTTCGTGTTGCGGTTGACAGCGCGGTTAGTCGCGCTGTTCGATCTCAAGAAGGGCTTTCACCTGATCGGCGGGAACCTGCTTCAATTGCTTAATCATTTCGGCCAGCTCGGCCTTGTCTATTTGATAAGCCTGCGTCGCCGCTATTGCCGTAGACATCTGCGCGACGGTCGGATTATCGAAGAGAACCTGAAGCGGCACTTCGACCTTGAGCGTGTCGCGAATCCGCGATGCCAGCCGCGTCAGCAACAAGGAATGGCCGCCAAGGTTAAAGAAGTTGTCATGGATTCCAATCGGCTCGGTCTGGAACAACCCGCTCCAGATTTGCGCCAGCTCTTTCTCGGCCTGCGTTCGCGGCGCAACGTAAGCATTCTGCGATTCCGTCTGAGCTTGATCAGGAGGCGGCAACGCCTTGCGGTCTATCTTGCCGTTAGGAGTCAGCGGCAACGCGGGCAACAAGACGTAAGCGGAAGGCAGCATGTAATCCGGCAGACGTTCTTGCAAGAATCGGCGAATCTCGTCCGTGCTCAGCCCCTCCTCCGGCCTCGACTGCAAGTAGGCGATCAGCCGGCGGTCTCCCGGAGCCTCCTCGCGCACTACAACGGCGATCTCTTGTAAGGCCGGATGCTGACTCAAGACCGCTTCAATCTCGCTCAGCTCGACGCGAAAGCCGCGAATCTTTACCTGATCATCCCTGCGGCCCAAAAATTCAAGTTGCCCGCTGGCCAGATAACGGCCCACGTCGCCCGTTCGATAGAGCCGCTCGCCGGGGCTTTCGCTGAATGGGTTCGGCGTGAAGACCTGAGCGGTGAAATCCGGGCGATTCAAGTATCCTCTGGCCAACCCGATGCCGCTGATCGCAAGCTCTCCGGCGACCCCTGTGGGAGTCGCTCGCAGGTCGTCGCCTTGCACATACAAACGCATGTTGGAAATAGGTCGGCCAATCGGAACTGCCCCCGGCAGGCTGCATTCGCCGGTCACCTCATAGACGCAGCATCCGACGACTGTCTCTGTCGGCCCGTACTCGTTAATCAACCGAGTGCCGGGCGCATGGTTGCGCCAGAAGGCGAGCTTCTCACTGAACAGCGCCTCGCCGCCAATGACCAGAGCTTGCGCGCAACCGTTCACTTCATCTGCGCTCAATTGCTCGCTGAGCATCTCAAGGTGTGCGGGCGTGAGCTTCACAAGGCTGTAATCCGATTCCCGCTTCAGAGCGTGGCTCAGCCCGGCGATTCCTTCTTCCTCCGGCACCAGCGCCACTTTGCAACCGGACAGAAGGGGAAGAAACAGACTCGTGACACTGAGGTCGAAGCCGATGGAAGAATGAAGCGGAGCGCCTCGTCCTGCGTCACCGGGATACGTCATCGCCGCCCACTGGAGATAATTGATCAGCCCTTGATGAGAGATCATCACGCCCTTCGGTCTGCCCGTCGAGCCTGACGTGTAGATCACATAAGCGATGTTCTCTCCATACACTTCGACAGTAGGCGGCGTATCGGCTTCAGCGGCGATCTCCGGCCAATCCGCATCTATGCATAGCAACTGCCACGTCTGCACCGGCAGCCGCGCCGCCAACTCCTCCTCAGTCACCACCACCGCCAGCCCGCCGTCTTCGACCATGTAGGCCAGCCGCTCTAGCGGATAGCTGGGGTCGAGCGGCACGTAAGCCGCTGCCGCCTTCAACGTCGCCAGGATCGCCACCAGCAAGTCGGGCGAGCGTTGCAGGCTGATGCCGACGCGCACTTCGGGGCCGACGCCGCGCTGGCTCAAGTGATGCGCCAGTTGATTCGCTCGCCGGTTCAAGGTCTGATAGCTGAGATGATCTTCGCGGCACGCGACGGCGATGGCGTCAGGCGTTTGCGCCGCCTGTGCTTCGATCATCTCGTGCAGATAGCCCGTGGTCGCGTAGCAAGCGTCCGTATCGTTCCATTCAATGAGCGCCTGATGTGCTTCAGCCTCGCTCAAGTAGGGCACGTCTGAAAGTCTTTGCTCCGCATTCGCGGCGATGCCTTCAATAACGGTTCGGAGGTGTTCCAGAATGCGGCGCACAGCCGAGGCCGCATAGCACCGTTCATCGTAGATCAATCGCAGCTTTAATTCTTCGCCGGGCATCACGACCAGCGAGAGCGGATAGCTGATGACCTCTCGCAGTTGCGGCGCGCCGACCTGAAGAGACTGGCGGTTTCCCGACTGACCTTTTAAGGAAAGCTTCATCGGGTAGTTCTCAAATACCACTGTGGTTCTGAACAAAGGCTGCCCGCGCGGCACGTCGCTCCACCCGTGAATATCAACCAGCGGGCTGTGTTCGTGCTGGCGCGCTTCCACTTGTTGCGCCTGCAAGCTTCTCAGCCACGGCAGGACAGCCATCTCAGGCGACACATCAACTCGCAGAGGCAGAGTGTTGATGAACAACCCGACCATCGTCTCCACTCCCGCCAGCTCCGTCGGGCGTCCTGAAACGGTCGCGCCGAATACCACATCCCGCCGGTCGCTGTAGCGGCTGAGCAGCAGCGCCCACGCTCCGAGCATCAGCGTGTTGAGTGACAATCCTTGCTCGCGAGCGAACGACTGCAAGGCGGCGGTTGTGTGCGCCGACAGGCAGATGGACAGCTCGTGATCGCTGACTTCGCGCGTCGAAGAGGGATTCACGCTCTCTGCCATCGGCAGCGGCAAGGCAGAGGAAAAGCCTTTCAGCGTTCGCCGCCAGAATGACTCGGCGGCTGACATATCCTGCTTTTGCAGCCAGGCGATGTAGTCTTTGTACGGGCGCGGCTTTCTCAGCGCCGGCTCTTGCCCGTTGGATAAAGCTTCGTAAACCGTGAGCACTTCTTCAATGATCCGAGCTATAGACCAGCCGTCCATCAACAGGTGGTGCTTGCTCCAAACGAACTGGTGAAGGTCATCCGCCAGCTTGATTAAAGCAAAGCGCATGAGCGGCGGCTCTGATAGTTTGAAGGCGCGTTTTCGCTCAGCCGCCAGATAAGCGTCAAGATACTCGGCCTGCTCAGCCGGTGCCGCGTGCCGCCAGTCCGGCTCTTCCCAAATCAGATTGAGCTGCGAACGAACGATTTGCAGAGGTTCGTCGCGCCGCTCCCACGTAAAGAGAGTTCGCAGTATCTCATGGCGGTTGACGATCACCTGCCACGCCCGCTTGAAGGCTTCTGCGTCCAATGCGCCGTAGATGGGGCAGATGAACTGCCCTGTGTAGACCGCCGACTCCTGATCGAGGATGCTATGAAAGAGCATGCCTCGTTGCATGGGAGAGAGTGGATAGATGGCTTCGATGTTGTGCTTGCTCATGGTCTTCCAGTCACTCCACGGCCTGACCGAATTCCGCGATCAGGTCGTCCAATTCCTGTTGGCTCAAGTGCGCCTCTGGAAAATCCGACGGCGTATAACCGCCCATCTTGCTCGTCAAACAGTGCGCGATGATGGACCGGAGCGCCGCCATGAAATCTTGCGCGAGTCGTTCGACGGTGTCGCGGCGATGGATATTTTCGCTGTACCTCCAGAAGACCTGGAGCTGTTTCCCCGTCACTTGAGCCGTGATGTCAAACAGGTAACGGCGGCTGGCTCTGGGGCTGATGCGCGGCCCGCTCGATTCACCGGCAAGCTCGAACGGCGAGGAGCCGGAGAAGACCTGATCGAATTGTCCCAGATAGTTGAAACTCAGTTGTGGGCGTGGCAGCGCGCGCAGCTTGCGCGCGACCTCTGCATCCCCGCTCAAGTAGCGCAACAAGCCATAGCCGACGCCGCGTTGCGGTATGGCGCGTAGCTGTTCTTTCACCTGTTTCAACGCGGCTCCGGGTTCGTCGCTTTCGCCGAGGCTCAGCAGCAGCGGGAAGATGGCCGTAAACCAGCCTACAGTCCTCGACAAATCCAGACCCTCGATCAACTCCTCGCGTCCGTGCCCTTCGAGGGCGATCAAGAGCGTCGGCGATCCTGTGCATTGTGCGAAGGCTTGAACCAGAGCCGTGAGCAGCACGTCTTCGATTTGAGTTTGATACGCCGCCGGAACTTCTCGCAGCAGGGCCGCTGTCTCTTCCTGATCAAGCGCGCACAGCACGGTGCGCGCAGACGCTTCCGAGTTCGCGCCGTTCGTGTGATCTGCCGGCAAGCGATTGATAGAAGCGCCGTCCAACGCGAGCCAGTATTGCGCCTGTCGCGCCAGCTCTGCTGATTGTGCGTACTTCACAAGGCCGTTGGCCCATTGCTGATAGGAAGTCGTCTTGGCCGGGAGTTGAAGGGCGCTTCTCTGGCAGAGTTGAAGATATGCCGTCTGCATATCTTCCATCAACACCCGCCACGAAACGCCGTCCACCGCAAGGTGATGAATGATGATCAACAGCCGTCCGGGTTCATCGGGGCCAAAAGTGAACAAGGCCATTCGCAGCAGCGGCCCTTTAGTAAAGTTGAGGCTCGCCTGTGAGGCGGCAACGGCGCGCTCAAGAGCCTGCGCTTGCTGCGGCCCCGGCAAAGCTGACAGGTCTAGCTGCACGAAGGGCACGACCTCAGCCGGGACGACGATCTCCTGCCGCCAGCTTGAGCCGTCTTGAACGAAACGGAGTCTGAGCGCGTCGTGATGACATAATAGATGACTCAAGACCGTCGCCAAGTATCGCGCGCTCGTTCCCGGCATGGTTTGCAGCAGCAGCGCCTGATTCCAATGATGCGGGTCAGCAAAATCCTGCTCGAAGAACATGTGTTGTATCGGCGTGAGAGGAACCTCGCCCTGAACAAGAGACTGTTCCGCTTTAAATATTCGGTCGGTATCAATCACCGCCGCCAGCTCGGCAATCGTCTGGTGCTGAAGCACGTCTTTGGCGGTCAGGCGATAGCCCGCCTGCCTGGCTCGCGAGACGATCTGAATGCTGAGAATGGAGTCGCCGCCCAGTCGAAAGAAATTGTCGTGAACCCCGACCCGCTCCAGACCCAGCACCTGGCACCAGATGTCGCTCAACTGCTGCTCAAGTTCGGTTCGAGCCAGCACGGCATGACCGTCCTGCGCGGCTCCCTGAAAATCGGGAACGGGCAAGCTGCGGCGATCCAGCTTGCCGTTAGGCATCAACGGCAGCTCATCAACGCTGATGAAGATTGACGGCACCATGTAATCGGGCAGCCGGCGGCTGAGAAAACTCTGCAACGCCTCGACCTCAAGTCCGCGCTCGCAGGCCGGCTCCACGTAGGCAACCAGTCGCTTGACGTGGGACGAATCTTCGCGCATCAACACCGCCGCTTTTCGCACGTCCGAGTGCTGAGTCAGCGCGGCTTCAATCTCGCCTAACTCAATTCGGAACCCGCGTATCTTCACCTGATCATCGCTTCGCCCCAGGAACTCCGCCGCCCCATCCGAACGATGCCGCGCCCGATCTCCGGTTCGGTAGAGGCGGCTTCCTGCTTGATTCGAGAAGGCGTCGGGGATGAACCTTTCAGCGGTCGCGGCGGGGCGATTGATGTACCCTCTGCTCACGCCCGCGCCGCCGATATGTAATTCACCTGACACACCGCGCGGCACGAGGCTTAGCTGTCTATCGAGGACGTAGGCGCTGGCGTTAGCGATGGGATGCCCGATGGGTATGGTTTCGGCCTCTGCGTCGGCGCAAAGGTCGGCCCGCACCGCGCAGGTCAATGCGCCGACGGTCGTTTCGGTCGGGCCATAGTGGTTTATGATTGTGCATTCGGGCCATTGGTTCTGTATTTGCCGCACCCATTTTGCGGATGATGCTTCTCCGCCCAGCACGAGCGTCTTTGTCGGCATCAGCATTCCGTCGCGGCTCGCGGCCTGCAAACCGGCTAGATGCGAAGGGACGATCTTCAAATACTCAATGTGGTTGTCCTTGAAATAGTCGGCGAGCGCACCAGCATCCAGCGTCATCTCCTGCGGTATGACGTGTAGACAACCGCCTGTGATGAGGGATGGAAATATAACCGTGTTGCCCAGATCGGCGGCCAGCGTTGATACCATCGCATACCTTGCGCCGGCGACCGCCCGCATCTTCTCTGACATGCTCAGGCTGTAGTTGATGATCTGGCGATGCTCGACGCCGACGCCTTTGGGTTGGCCCGTAGAGCCTGAGGTATAGATTACATAAACTAAATTCCGCGCGTCCGTCTCCGGCCTGATGGCGGCTGCGGATTCCTGTTCGATGCAATGCCAATCGCTATCAAGGCAGATCACGCCCGTGGCGCTCTGAGGAAGATTTCGGCTCAGTCGCCGCTCAGTCAATACGAGCACAGCTTCTGAGTCTTCGATCATATAAGCCAGTCGCTCAGCCGGATGGCCGGCGTCCATCGGCACGTATGCGCCGCCGGCCTTGAGCACGCCTAACATCCCGACGATCATCTCCGGGCTTCGCTCCATGTACAGCCCGACCCGGCTCTCGGTCGTGACCGCGCGGCTCGCCAGATAATCAGCCAACTGGTCTGCCCGACGATTCAACTCTCGATAACTGAGGTGCTGATGCTGACAGACGACGGCCACGGCGTCCGGCGTTCGCGCCGCCTGCTCTGCGATCAATTCGTGCAAGCCCGAACGGCTTTGATAATCAACCCGTGTGTCGTTCCATTCTTGCAGCAACTGCATGCGTTCTGCGGCGCTCAGGATGTTCAGTCTCGCAATCGTTTCATCAGGGGTCGCGGCGATGCTCTCCAGCAGATTCGTAAAGTGCTCGGCCATGCGCCGCATCGTCATCGGCTCGAAGAGACTTGTGTTGTAGAGCAAAGAGCCGACGAGGCCCGCCTCCGTCTCGCCCATCGCCAGTGTGAGATCGAAGTGCGCCCGTTGCTGATCCAGGTGCAGAGATTCCAGGGCCAGCGAACCCAATCGCATGCGACTGCCCGCCTGACTGAGCGCGAAAGCGATTAACGATTGATCGCCGAGCTTAGGGACTTTCTGTAGGATGAAAGCGGCTTGAAATAGCGGCGAACGGCTGGGGTCACGGTCGAGCTTCAAACGATCCACCAGCAGCGCAAACGGATAATGCTGATGTTTGAAAGCGCCGAGCGCCGTCTGTCTCATCTGTAGGAGCAAGCGCCTGAAAGATTCTTCCCCCGACACCTTCGCGCGGATGACGACGGGATTGACGAAGTAGCCGACCAGCGGCTCGAATTCGGCGTGCGTTCGGCCAGTCGTCGGAGAGCCGACCAACAAGTCTTCCTGACCGGTGTACCTGTGCAGCAGCGATTGATAGGCGGCCAGCAGGACGACATACAACGTCACGCCCTCTGAGCGCGCGATGGACATCAGCCTGTCGCTAAGCTCGCGGCTGAGGCTCAGCGTTTCAGCCGCTCCCGTGTAGGTTTGAACGGGCGGCCTCGGATGATCCGTCGGCATTTCCAGAATCGGCAACTCGCCCGCCAACTGTTCCTGCCAGTACGACAGAAGCTCGTCGCCCGCCGGTCCCGCAAGTAGCTCCTCTTGCCAGAGGGCATAATCCGCATAGCTGAATCGCAGCGCCGGCAGGTCGGCATCGGCTCGCGATAGTTCCGCTTCATAAAGCGCGCTCAATTCCTTCGCGAGCACGGCCAGCGACCACAGGTCTACGACCATGTGATGCGCCACCAGCAGAAGGACGTGCTCTTTTGCCGAAATGCTAAAAAGGAATACGCGGAACACCGGGCCATTTTCGAGATCGAATGGGCGTTGCGCTTCTTCGCTGACGCGCTCATTGATCTGATCCGCCGTCCAATCCGAAGCGTCTTCGCGATGAAAGCAGACTTCTCTCTCCTGCTCGATGATTTGCACGGGCGCTCCCGCGCCATACGCGAATCGGGTGCGCAGCGACGGGTGTCGGTCGCTCAATGCCTGAAACGCTCGCCTGAGCACCGCCGTGTCGAGCGGGCTGAGCACGCGCACGGCAACCGGCACATTGTAGGCGGCGCTTTCCGCCGCCAGTTGATGAATGAACCAGAGCGCCGCCTGCCCACGCGACAGCGGCAACTCGCTCTGCCGCGTGCCCGCCGCAGCCTTTGGCTTCGACAAGGCCGCGCCATGTTCGAGCTGATCGCGGACGTGAGCGGCAAGCTCTCGAATGCTCGCGTCTTGCAGGAAGGTCGCGAGCGGGAGCGATACGCCGAGGTTGACTTCGACGCTGTGAACCATCTCCACGTCCATCAGCGAGTCTACGCCATAGCAAGAGATGGGAGCGTTAATGTCTATCGCAGACCGCTTGTGCCCCGTCCGAGCTGCGACCTCGGAAGCCATCCACGCCTGTATCGCTTCCAGATTGTCGAGCGGCCCTGCCGCAACAAGATCGCTCTCGGATGCTTCTGCGGATTGATCGAGCTGCCACTGGCAAACGGTTTCCAGCAGGCCGCCTTGAAATAGTTGCTTAGCCGCGCCGCGCTGAATCTTTCCGCTCGATGTCTTGGGTATGGTGCCTTGCTTGATGATGGCAGCCGCGTACAGTTGCAGCTCGTGTTCTTCGGCGACCGCCTGACGAATGGCTCTGATGGCCGCTTCCAGGTTGTTATGCTGATAGCGCCTGCCGATTTCCTGAACGACGACCAGTCGCTCCTCGCCGTCAACCTCGATAGAAAAGGCCGCACCATTGCCCGCGTGCAATCCCGTATAGCTGCGCTCGACGGTTTGTTCGATGTCCTGCGGATAGTGGTTACGCCCGCGGATAATGATGAGGTCTTTCAATCGCCCGGTAATGAACAGCTCGCCGTCGTGCAGGAAGCCAAGATCGCCGGTTCGCAGAAACGGCCCTTCGCACGGGTCGGCCAGATAGGCCCCGAAGACCTGCGCGGACTCTTCGGGCCTGTCCCAGTAACCTTGCGCAATGCTTGAGCCGCCGACCCAAATCTCGCCGATCTGTCCATCAGGGCATTTCGCGGATGATTCGGGATCAACAATCACGACCTTCTGCTCTAACCAGGCATGGCCGCAGCCCACCATGTATCGAGCTTCGTCGGCGTGGTCGGATGCGTCGCGGACGACGGTTGCCTGATTCTTCTGAAGCGCCTGTTGGCCGACCGGAAGAACTTTGGGGCCGGCCATCTTGAGGCCGCCGGTTACGAACAGGGTCGCCTCGGCCAGTCCATAGCAAGCGTAAAAGGCTTCCTTGCGAAAACCGCAGGGCGCAAAGGCGGCGGCAAACCGGTCGAGCGTTTCTTTCCGAACAGGCTCAGAGCCGCTGAAGGCGACCGTCCAGCTACTCAAATCCAGCGTCTCGCGCTGTTCGTCGCTCACCTTGCGGGCGCAAAGGTCATAGGCAAAATTCGGCCCGCCGCTCGTCGTTCCAGCGTAGTGCGAAATCGCTTCGAGCCACGTGAACGGGCTTTGCAAAAAGGTCACGGGCGCTTGCAGGATGCAGTGCGCTCCGAGATATAAAGGCTGGAGCACGTTGCCGATCAATCCCATGTCGTGAAACAAGGGGAGCCAGCCGACGATCACAGAGTCGGCGGTTTGTTGAAAAGCGCGCTTGATCATGCGCTCGTTATGAAGCAAGTTCTCATGGCTGACCATCACGCCTTTCGGCTTCGCCGTCGAGCCGGACGTGTACTGTAAAAAGGCCAACGTCTCGCCCTCGACCAGAGGCTCTCGCCACTCCTGCGCGAGACCATCCGGCAGATCGTCTGCGGTCTGCCATTGTACAGACTTCAACAACTGCGCGTGCTCAAACATCGGCTCAATCTGCGGCAGGATGCGATTAGTCGTCAGCGCCACGGCTGGCCGGGCGTCGGCAATGATCGCCTCCAGCCGGTCGAAGTTCCGATTCATGCGGGGCGGATAGGCGGGCACGGCTATGGCCTTCGCATAAAGCGCCCCGAAGAAGGCCGCGATATAGTCCAGCCCCGGCGGGAAGAGCAGCAGCACACGCTCGTCGCATGCGCCGGCGGATTGCAGCCATGCCGCAATCGCTCTGGCTCGCCGGTCTAGCTCTCCGTAGGTCAGGCAGGCCCCCTGCGCCTTCCCATCAACGAGGAAGGTGTAGGCGCGCTGATCGGCCTGACCAGCCGCTCTTGAGCGGAGCAATTCGACCAGGCTGGCCGCCTCTGGATCAGACTGCGGGTCGGAACGCTTGACTAACAGGGTGCTCATATAAATCGGCCCGAAGGGTTGGCGAATGAGAGCGCAATGCGCCGCAACAGGAATGCGCGCCGTCGTAGCCCCGGCTTATTGTGCCGGGAGGAGCGTCAGCGTCTCGCCTGTGGCGCTGGCGACGGTGTTCTTATTGAATGGAAAGGCTCGCGGTGTGACGGCTTGCCAATCCGCCAGCTGATCCTTCCAATGCGGGCTTGCGGGGTCGCCCGACTCGCCGAGCGTGATGCCCAGTCGGGTGTTGTCCCAGTTGCTGAGGTCTGCGATAAAGCGCATGGAAACGGACGGGCCTTTGTTGATCGCCTGCCCGCCGCCGCGCTGCGGAAATGGCGGGATGGCGAATGGCTCTCCGAAGGCAGCCGCGTTGGCCAGCGGATGCTGAAAGCGAACCTGCGCCATATTCCCCCATTGCCACTTTTCTCGATTCGGGCCGAGCCGCTTTGTGACGTTCTCCAGACCCTCTTTATAACAGGCCAACAGCAACGCCTCGTAAGAATCGAACTCCTTGGGCAGCCACTCAGGCGGGCGCGTCGTGATGATGTAGTCGAAGAATGGCTTGGCGGTTGTCCAGCCATAGACTTCCGTCAACTTCTCACCCAGCCCGCCGGTCACGATGCGGCGTTGAAAAGCGCCGCGCATCATGAGGCTAAGGGGCATCTGGCGCGAGTCGGCGTTCATCATGAAATCCCACCCATCAAACTGGCTGAGAATCTCTTGCCACTCAGGCGAACTGCCGGCCAGCGGACGCGCCAGCTTGACGACTTCACCAATGAATATCGCGTCGGGGAAAGAATAGGTGTCGGCCTGAATGGCGCGAAAATCTTCGACGCTCAACTTGCTCTTGGCGGTCAGCAGATTGTAGATGCGCCGCGCGCGATAAGGCGGAACCCAGGACTGCGTGAGGTAATACGGGTAATCGTTACCGACGATGCGATTGTTCGCCGTCACGATGATCCCGGAGGGCGGGTCATACAGATTCGGCGTGTCCTTGAACGGGATGTAGCCGACCCATTCGCCTTGATCCGTCGAGCCATCGTAAGGCAGTATGCCGGCCCCCGCCTTCCTGATCGGATAACGCCCCGCTGCCCAATAGCCGATGTGGCCATCCGTGTCCGCATAGACGAAGTTGAGCGGGAAGCCTGTGTAGTCATTCAGCGCGGCGCGGAAGTCCTGCCAGTTGCGGGCGCGGTTGACGAAGTAGTAAGCCCCGAACTCGTTAGCCGACGGGTCGAGCGCCGGCCATGCGAGCGCGTATCGCTTGTCATCTTTGTCGAGGACGATTGGCCCATGTCGAGTGATCAATACGTCTAAGTCAACGGTCTCGGTGGCGGGATCGGCAACGCTCTTGCGGACGGTGATCTTTTCGTGGCGCACTTGCGCATCGCGCCAGCCCTGCGCCGTCATATAACGTTGCGGGTTGTCTTTATCAAACTTCTCGATATAGACATCCTGTACGTCCGCTCCGACATTGGTGATGCCCCACGCGATGTGCTCGTTGTGACCGATGATGACGCCCGGCGCACCGGGGATAGTGACGCCGGCGACGCGCAGTCCGGGCGCGGACATCTCCAGCATGTACCAGATGGAAGGTGCGGACGGCTCCAGGTGCGGGTCGTTGGCCAGCAGCGGCTTGCCCGTGCTGCTGTGTTGAGAGCTGACCACCCAGTTGTTGCTCGCCGCCAGATCTTCGGCATAAAGCCCGACGCTTTCCAACGAGCGCCGCTGTAGATTTCTGCTCTCCGATACCGCCGCGAGCAGTTGATCCGTCACACGGCCCGGCGCAATACTGGCGGATGCCTGAGCCGTCGCGGGTTTCTTCGCGCCCTTATCGCTCCCCACCATGATGACATCCAGCGGCGAGGTGATGGGCAGAAGCTCTTCTTGCCGCTTGCTGGGCAGCTCGGTAAGGGCCGCGCGCATGATGTCGGTCTGCCACGAAGTCGAGAGGCTCTCGGCAAAGAGTTTTCCTAGAATCAGCGAATCGGCCACGCGCCACGGGCGTGGCTTGAGTTGCAGCCCGCGATACTCTTTAGGCATGTCTGATTCGTCGAGCGATTCAATGTAGGCGTTCACCCCACGGGTGTAGGCTTCCGTCGCGGCGCGAACCGGCGGCGCTAAGCGATTGACCATTTGTTCGGCCAGCGGCGCGAATCCGTAGGCGCGGTGCTCCTTATCCTGATTGAGCGCCGAAGGCCCCAGCACTTCGGCAAGCTCGCCACATGCCGTGCGGCGCAGGAAATCCATCTGCCACAGGCGCTCGCTCGCCACCACGTAGCCCTGAGCAAAATACAAGTCCTCCTCATTGGCCGCCTCGATGTAAGGGATGCCACGCTCATCGTGTCGGACTTCGACGTTGGCGTGAAGCCCGGCGAGTCGGAGGCTGGAAGGTTTCGTTTTGGCGATGACCGTCTTCACCTTCGCGGAGTTCCGGTAGAACGCCAGCAATGCTCCTGACAAGGCAAGCACAACAACTACGCTGATGATGGTGATTCTCTTCTTCATAACGTCCTTCCTTTAATTCAGACCTGTCGCCTGTTGATGTCGGGCGGATTCGGCAGGGCTAAAGAGCAAACTGCTCGTGAGCTTCGGTGACGGCGGAGCAAGGTTTGTCATATTCAAGCTGGCCGTTCTCCAGTTTGATGATGCGGTCGGCCAGATGATAGAAGCGATCATCATGGCTGATGACGATCAGCGTTTTGCCTCTGGCCTTCAGTTCGGGCAGCAGCTGGTGATAGAAAACCCGCTTGAAGGTCGGGTCTTGATCGGCTGCCCATTCGTCAAAGATGTACAATGACCGGTCTTCCAGATAGGCGGTCAGTAGCGCCAATCGCTTGCGCTGCCCCTGAGACAGATCAACCGTAGAAAGGCGGCCATCCGTGAACGTGACTTTCTGATTCAACTGTAGCCGGCTTAAGTAGTGCGCGACTTTCTCTTCCAGGTTGTGAGCGTCCAGGCCGAAGGGCTTATCAAACAAGTAGTAATCCGAGAATATGGCAGAGAAGTGCTGCCGGTAATCATCCCGGTTGTCGGTTGTGACCGGCTCGCCGTCGAGAAGAATCGCGCCCGATTCCGGGGCGTAGAGGCCGGAGAGGAGTTTCGCCAGCGTCGTCTTGCCGCTGCCATTGCCGCCGATCAGGAAGACCAGCTCGCCGGGGCGGAAGCTCAGGTGCAGCGGGCCGAGCGTGAAGTCGTGCGGCTCGCCCTCCTGCCTGTACATGTGCGTGACGGCCACCATCTCAAGGTGATTCCAGGGCGTCGCCGTCGCCGGCTCCAGCGACAGGTCGGCTTCGCCCGCCCGGCTCGACAGCGAGATGCCCAGCGCCTTGATCTTTTGAAAGGCGACGTGAGCGCGGCTCAGCGTCGGCAGCGTGTTCAGGATGGCGGCCAGCGGCGAGTTCATGTACAGGACGGTGAGCGCATAACCTGTCAGCATCCTCCGATCTACATTCAACAGCACGGGCGCGGCAAACAGAATCAGCCCGATGAAGATGAAGAAGAGGATTTGGCCTATCTGGTTAGCGATGAAGCCGAAGGTGCTGGCTTTGATGCCATAACGCTGCATCGCATCCATGGTCGAATGGATTCGCTCGTTAAAGAACTCTTCGCGGCGGCGGCGATGGAGCTTGAGTTCTTTGGTTCCTTCCGTCAGCGCGCGCAGCCCTTTGAATAACAAATCCCACTCTTCGCGCAGAAGCTTGAAGTAACGTACAGAACTGATCAAAGGGAACCGGTAGCTCAAAATGCCCAGGAACATGTAAGCCAGCACCAGCAGCAGCAGCGGCGGCGAGAGCCATCCCAGGTAGACCAGGCAGCCGATGATGATGCCGAACTGCGTGAACAGCGCGGGCAGCACGGCGATGGTCGCGGTGACCGTCGGGATGTCGTCCGTCAGCGCCGCGTACAGCCGATGCATGCCGATCTGCTCAAGCAGTTGCAGCGGCGCTGAGATGATCTGCTGGCACAATCGCAGGCGCAGGTCAGACCCGGCTCTCGCCGTCAGGCGCACCAGCAGCGTCTGCGAGGTCACCGCGCTTACCGGAATGATGACGCACAGCGCGATGAAGCCCCACAGCAACCAGACTCTTGAAGTCGGATTGCCGAACAGAGCGGAATTGATGATGGCGATCAACGCCGTGTTGCCAAGCCCGGCAATCGCCCCCGTCACTCCCACAAGAGCGATCCTGAATCGTGAGCGTTTAAGACCTCTTGACCACTCTGACAGAATAGGGAAAAGCTGAAACAAGTCTCGCACTTCGCGCATAAATCGTCGCTCCTGTTTAGTTTTAAGGCGTCGGCAGACCGCCTTCTGAGCCAGCGCCATCGCGCCAAAGGATTGGAGATCAGCGGAGAGGATCAGTCGCTCTGAGACCAGACGAATCGAGATCAACGGATGACCAGAACATCCGTCGTGTAATCAATCTCTCTGATGGTGAACATCGGCGTGCCCATGATCGGACTGAGGTCGAGCGGATCAACGCTGCCGCAATCGGGGTCAGTCCCCAGCGCCAGCCCCATCTTCAGTATCCAGGCGATGGCATCGCTATAGTCGGGGAACTCTTTGAGATGGCTCTCGACTAATCGCTCGAAGGTCATCGCCGGTTCTTTCGTGAATGCCTTCAGGGCCGCCACAATCGCCTCCCGGTGCTCGTCGGGAATCGCGAAGTCAAACGGGTAGAGGGGATCGTTGATCGTCACACGGCCCTCTTCCGAGATGCGGACGGGCGATTCCAAACAGAGCACGCTGTTCGGCTGCAACCGTTGAATGTTGTTGAAGGCGCGGCCAGTCATGCCGGTGAACGGTTCGATCAGCTCGCGGTACATCTGAAAGGCTTTCGGCCCGCGCTGGTAAGGCGGTCGGTCGCCGGGCCGCACGCCGCACACGTCCCAGTATTCCCGTGCGAACGAAGTCAGCTCTATCGTCTCGGAAGGCTTCTTGTTGATTTCCATGCAATCCGACAACAGGGATTCAATCTTCCTTTGATAATTCTCCATCGAATAGTTGACGACGGCATGTTCTTTCGCTTGCCGGCGGAATTTTTCGTGCTCAGCCGGGTCGGCAAGCAGGTGATAGATTTTATTGACGCCTTCCCACCAGTCCACTTTCACGCCCGAAGGAGTGACGACGGTGCTGACGTGGAAACCGGTCTGCCCATCAATGATGGTGTCTTTCAGCCCGCCCCAACGGGTTCCGATGACCGGCGTTCCGCACGCCATCGCTTCGACCTGCGACAGGCCGAAGTTCTCGTCGTGATGGAGCGTGAAGTTGATCGCCGCGTCGGCGACGTTGTAGAGATTGCGGAGCGTGTCTGCCCCGACGCCACGCACGACGTGGACGCGCTTCTCGTCTATGCCGAGCTTGTGGCCGAGCCTGTGCAAAACGCCCGTCATCCCGAACGTGTAGACGCCCAACTCGCGGAAGGGGACATCCCACCCATCTCCGACGACGATCAGGTGAAGATTCGGGATCAAGTTCTGGAGAACCCTGAAGACGCTGAGGACGGTGTGAACGTTCTTCTCGATGGTCACGCGGCCCGCATACAGCAAGACTTTATCTTTCTCGCCGATGCCCATCTTCGCCTTGATGGCTTCGCGGCGCTCAGGCTCAAGTTGATAAAAGGTCGTCTGGTCGTAGACGAAGGGCAAGAGCCGGGTTTCGGCGTTGCGGAAAAACTTCCGGGCGATTTCCAAATCCCCCGCGCAGTTCCCGATCAGCATATCGGTCGTCTTCAAATACTGTGTGACGTTGGCGAGGTCTGCGCCGCCGCGTGACATGGTTCCGAATAAAACGCCGAGCAGCGGTAAAGGCTTGCCGAACTTTTCCCGGCATTCCAACACCTCTTTCTCGATATGCCCCATCAACACGTCGCAGCGACCGAACAGCTCTTTGAGTATCTCCGGCTGGCGGCTCCTCACCGTATTAAAATATTCAAGCGGGCGATAGATGACTTCGTGGCGGGCGCTGAGCGCCTTCTCGATGCTCGCCCACACATACTTGAGGCTGTCCGCTCCATAGAACTGGGGGATTAAACCTATCTTCATCAGATTCTCCTTTCGGCTTTCCTGTGGCGGTGGTGGCCGGGCATTTCGTGAGTGCCCGTGGCGGCCTAATTCAGGTGGCGCATGGTTTAGCTGACGGCAATGCGAATACAGAGTGGGATGTCCAGTATTCGCTGATCCGGGTTGGCGACGACTTGCTCGATGAGCACCTCGAAATCATTGAGCATGGAACGGATGGTGGCGGAATCGAAGATGTCCTTGTGATACTCGACGCCGATCTGTAGCCCCGCAGCGAGGTCGGTCACAAGCACCGTCAGGTCGTAAGGCGCCCAGTTGTTCTCTTGCGCGTCTTCATCCAGTAAGCCGGTCGTGAATTCATCACCTTGATCCGCGAGCCGCGCCTCATTCAACTTGGGGAAGTTGTACCAGACTTGAAATAACGGCGTGACGGACGTATTGCGGTCGGCTTGCAGATCATCAACGAGCACTTCGAATGGCAAATCCTGATGAGCATACGCGCCAAGCGTCATCTGGCGCACTCGCTTCAGAAGCTCACGAAACGAGGGATTGCCGCTCAGGTCGGCGCGCAGCACCAGAATGTTGGTGAAGTAGCCGATCAACTTCTCCACCTGCATCCGCTCGCGAAAAGTGACCGGCGACCCGACGCAGATGTCTTCTTGCCCGCAGAGGCGGCAGAGCAGTGTTTGCAGGGCCGCCAGCAGAGTCATAAACAGCGTCACGCCTTCTTGCGCGCTCAGTGCCGCCAGCGAATTCGTCAAGGTTCTGGAAAGCAGCAGGCGCTGCCACGCGCCGCGAAACGTTGGCGTAGACGGCCTCGGACGATCCATCGGCAGCGCCAGCTCTCGCGAGGCTCCCGCCAATTGCGCTCGCCAGTACGCGAGGTGATCTTTCAGCCACGCGCCGCCGGCGTACTCCTGCTGCCACAGAGCATAGTCCGCGTACTGGAATGGCAACTCTTCGAGCGGCGAAGGCCGGCCATCAGGGTAATGCTCAAGCAGCGCGGTCAGCTCTTGCTCAACGATGTTCATTGAAACCACGTCGGCGACGATGTGATGCATCGTGTACTGCACGAATCGCGGGCCTGCGCCACAGGAGATCAGCGCGGCCCTGAGCATCAGCGACCTGTCGAGCACAAACGGGCGCACCATATCGGCCCGTGATAGCCGCCCGACCTCTCGCTTGCGATCCTTCTCATTCAAGGCGCTGAGGTCAACGATGGCCAGCCTCATCGCGCCTGCCTGAACGACGATCTGCACAGGCTCGCCGCCTTCAGCCGTGAAGACGGTGCGCAAGGCTTCGTGTCGCCGCACGATTTCACCGAGGCTTTGTTCCAGCGCCGCCGGGCTGACGTTATGCCCTTCCACCGTCCAGAGGCCCGACACATAGGTTCCGCTGCCGCCCGGCATCATCCGCTCAAGCGTCCACATCCGCCGCTGTTCGTAAGACAGCGGTGCCGTCGCGCCGCGCGCACGGGGGCGAAGCACCGGCGCTGATGACCCGTTGCCCGACTTCATCGCCGCCTCTATCCGCTCGGCGAGGCTGGCAACGGTCGGCGATTCAAAGAGGCTGACGAGGGGAATCTCGACGCCGAAAGTCTTTCGCAGTTGATTGATCACTTGCGTTGCCAGCAGCGAATGCCCGCCCAGCGAGAAGAAGTTGCTTTCTCTGCCGACCCGATCCGCTCCCAGCGCATGCACCCAGACTCCGGCAACAATCTCCTCGACGTGAGTCTGCGGCGGCGTGAGCTTTGCCTCGGCGCTCTGCCGCAATCGTTCCGGCGCGGGGAGCGCGAGGCGATCTATCTTGCCGCTGGCCGTTAGCGGCATGGCTTCAAGCATGAAGAAGGCAGATGGCAACATGTAATCAGGCAGTCTCTTTTCGGCATACTCTCTCAGCTTTGCCGCCAACCCGGCTTCCGCGTCATCCGACGCGACGTAGGCGAATATCTGATCGCCCACGGCGGCATCTTTCTTCGTGATGACCGCGACGCTGCGGACGGCGGGATGTTGAGCAAGCACCGATTCGATCTCGCCTAACTCGATTCGGTAGCCGCGAATTTTCACCTGATGATCGGCACGGCCCAGGAATTCGATTCTGCCGCCGGGCATGCGCCGCCCGACATCGCCTGTCTTATAGAGGCGAGCGCCCATCGTTTGCGAAAAAGGGTCGGGCACGAACCTTTCAGCCGTGAGCGCGGGGCGGTTGAGATAGCCACGCGCTAACCCGCTACCGCCGACGTATAACTCACCGCTCGCGCCGATGGGCGCTAATCTCGGCATCGCGTCCAACAGGTGGACGCGATAATTGGCCAATGGAAGCCCGATGCTAGGCTTATCCTGCACGTCGCGCACGCGACAGAAGGTCGCATCCACCGTGCATTCAGTCGGGCCATAGATGTTATAAAACGTCGGTCGAGCCGAAGCAGCCAGGTCTTGCCACATGCGCTCATCTATCGCCTCGCCGGCGACCAGCACGGCTCGCAAGCAGGAAAGCCGCGACTGCAACAGCCCGGCTCCGAGCAATATCTCAAGCTGTGAGGGCGTGCAATCAAAGACCTCGACCTGCCGGGCCAGCAGATGCGCGAGGAGCGATTTCCCATCCGTTCGAATCGCCTGCGGAATAATCTCGATGGTGTCGCCGCGCATTAACATGATGAGCTGCTGTACGGAAGCGTCGAACGCCAGTGGCGCGTTGAGGCTGACTCGCAAAGCCGACCCATGCAGATCGTCGTAAGCCATGCGCTTGAGCGCCGTCAAAAGGTTGATCGGCGAGCGGTGCTCGATCATCACGCCTTTCGGACGCCCGGTCGAACCTGAGGTGTAAATTACATAAGCCGCATTCTCTGCCACAGCGCCGCTGTCAAAGTCCGCATCGCTCTCACGGCAGATTGCCTCGCCGTCGGCGTCCAGGCAAACCTTCTCTATCGCCTGCCCGGCGAAATTCTCCAAGAGCTTCTCCTGCGTGAGCAGTATGGCCGCCGACGCGTCGTTCAACACAAAAGCCGCGCGCTCTGCCGGGTACGACGGATCAATCGGCACATAGGCGGCTCCCGCCTTGAGTACTCCCAGCACGCCGGTCACGATGTCGGCAGACCTTTCCAGACAGATAGCGACAAAGGCTTCCCTGCCCGCGCCTCTCTTAACGATGTAGCGAGCAAGCTGATTAGCCCGCTTATTCAACCCGGCGTAGGTCAGGCTTTCATCTTCATAAACTATGGCAATCGTGTCAGGAGTCCGCTCGACTTGCGCTTCAAACAGATCGTGTATGCACTGATTCTGAGGCGATTCGGAAAACGTGTCGTTGAAGTCCGCGATGAGTCGGCGTTTCGCTTCATCCGATAGCAGGTCGAGATTACCAAGCGTCTCATCCGGCTTGCGGATGGCGCTCTGCACGAGCGCCTGATACAGCTTCGCCAACTCCTCTGCCTCGTCGGCGGTAAACAGCGACGAGTTATAATAGAGCCGCGCGCTCACTCCCTCTGGCGTGCCAACACAGCTCAGCTTCAGCTCAAAGCGGTCGGTACAAACGTAGTGCCGGTAGATTGAGAATTTCACTTCCGCGACTTCATAGCCGTTAAACTCCTGCTCAAAGTCGAAGCAGATGGGGAACAGCCTGCAAGCCGAGTCCGTCGGCTCCTCTTCGAGCGTGAACCACTCTTGCCATTCGTAGGCTTCCCACACCCTGGCGGTGAGCTGCTCCAGTAAAGCACTGAAGGTCAGGCGCTCATCCATGTCCGAGCGTATCGGCAGGTATTTGACGAAAAGCCCCGGCGCTTCCTCCATCGCCTCGTCAGTCCGGCCATCGTAACCCGTCCCGACGATCACCTCTGATTGCCCGGTGACCCTTCCTAATAGGATATGCCAACACGTCAGTAAGAATTCCGAGGCCGAGGCTCTATAGCGATTGGCAACCGCCTCGATCTGCGCATAACCGCCGTCCTCGATTTTGAACTCGACGCATGCGGGTTCAAAATTTTGCTCCGGTAGAGACTGCTTTCCGTAAGGGAGTCTCAGCGCATTCAGCGCCGACAACCCTTGCTTGCGCCAGAAGCTCTTGCCGATTTCGAAGTCATCCGTCTCAAACAGATCATTCTGCCATTCTGAAGCGATGATATACTGCATAGGCTCTTCGACATGCGCTTCGCCGGTCACCGCCGCCGCGTAGGATCGGCTGATCTCTCGCACCATGTTTCTCAGCCCAATCGCGTCGGCGCACAGGGCCGGCAGAGTAAAGATCAGCATGTGAGTGTCACCCGACAGGCGCAGGCGTGACATCTTCAGAACCGGCCCGCGCTCACAGTCGAAGAGGGCTTGCCGGGCCTCTCGAAGAATCTCTTCGATGCGCTCTCGCTGTTCGACTTGAGACAAATGGCGCAGATCGTATTCCGCATCAACCTGCGGGGCCACCTCTGTAACGACTTGCACAGGAATCGTCATGCCGTAAAAGCAGTGGAAGGTCGTGCGAAGAATTTGGTGGCGTTCGACGACATCTTCCAGCGCTGCCGCGAGCGCCTTTGCATTGAGCGGGCCGCTGATGAGCAAAGCGCACTGGGCGCAAAACGCCCTCGCATCATTCGACTGCTGCAACTGCCACAGCCGCTTTTGCTGAGGCGATAGGCGGTATCCTTGTATAACCTGCTCCTGCATTCGCTCTCCTGTTTTACGCCTGGACTGAAACAGGCTCGTTACTGAAAGGCTCAGCCATAGCAACCAGTACCCGGCGCGTTCCGACATACGGATTGCGCCCATGCGCCGCCAACATGTTATCGAGCAAGAGCACGTCCCCTTGCCGCCACGGGAAGACGACTTTCTCTTCTTCGTAAGCGCGCCTCAGCTCCTCTAACACGGCGTCTTCGATCTCGCTGCCATCGCCGTAATAGGTGTTGGTCGGCAGGTCTTCTTCTTTGAATTCGACCATGAGGCTTTCGCGCAAAGTCTTCTCCAGGGTGGTGACGTGGAAAAAGGTCGCGTGATTGAACCAGATCATCTCTCCGGTTTTGGGATGCTTCGTCATGGCCGGTAGAACGGATCGCAATCTCAGCCGGTCGCCTTCCTTCCATTCCGCAGTGATCCGGCGCTTGCGACAGTGCGCCTCGACGACCGACTTGTCCGAAGTCTGAAAGACGGTTTGCCACGGCAGACCAAATCCGTTGCCGAAGTTGCGCACATACATCCACTGCTTTTCGAGGAACCGCTCGCGAAGGCCGGGCGCAAGTCGTCGCAAAACTTTGCGGCAATCGGCGAGCGGCGTCTCGCCCCCGGACAGCGCCGGCGTCTCGCAGAAGAACAGAATTTTCATCGGCCAGCTGCGCTGGTAAGAATTCTCATTGTGCAAAAAGATGCTCTGATCGGCGGGATAATCCGTGGACGTATAGACGTTCTCTTTGACATGGCTGCGCGGCGATGATCGCTCTTTATATTCGAGCAACTGGTCTGAGACAGTGGCAGCGAAAGTTTGAAACTCTTCGACTGAATCAACCTTGAAGTCACGAAAGAGGACGCCCGCATGCTTTAACAGTTGGCTCTCGATGAGCGGGCGATTGCTCGCGGCCCATGCGGAGAGTCTGACGCCGTTCAGCTTCGGCTTGATCACCACAGGCAACTCGCTGCCGGAGTCGAGGTATTCGACCTTGATGAAGTCTTCTTGCGAGTTGCTAAAGGGCCTGGGTGTGATTGCCCCTCGCCTTGCCGTCAAGCGTTCTTTCAGATGATTCATGGCTCGGCTCCTAGCTGAGCTTCAATCCGCTGACCGGCCTGGGCACCAGGTTCTGGCGCTTACGTCGGCGGGCCTCTTGAATCTCGTCGCGGCGACTGGTCAGTTGCTGGCTTTCCGTGATGTTGATGCGCTCGACCAATTCACTGACACGCAGGGTCGGCTCTGTGGAAGCCCAATCCAGAATGGATTCGAAGTTCTTTAAGAAGAGCGCGACCGTCGGTTGCCGAAACAGGTCGGTGCTGTAGGCCAGCGAGCCGGCGATCCCGCGCGGCGTGTCTTGAAGGATCATGTTCATGTCGAGCTGAGCGGTTTCCGATGAGCCTCCGTCGAGCATGCCGATGGCCAGCCCTCTGTCGAGCATCACATCACGCTGATCCTGTATGACCGGGATGTTTTGCAGGATCATCTTCACTTGAAAGAGCGGCGCGCGGCTCAAAAGGCGCTCAGGTCTTAGCGCCTCCACCAGCCTTTCAAATGGCAAGTCCTGGTGTGCATATGCGCCGAGCGCCACGCGGCGCACACGTCCGAGTAATTCTCGAAACGTCGGGTTGCCGGATAGATCAACTCTCATCACAAGTTGATTGACGAAGAAGCCGATCAGCCCCTCGATCTCGCCGCGATTGCGGTTGGCGACATCGGTGCCGACGACGATGTCTGCTTGATCGCTGTAGCGATGCAGCAGCACGCCGAAAGCAGCCAGCAAGGTCATGTAAAGGGTCGCGCCTTCTTTACGGCTCAACGCCTTCACACGGTCGCTCGTCGGTTTGCTGATCGCTATGGGCTGCCGCGTTCCTCGATAGCTCGACACCGCCGGTCGTGGCCGATCCGTCGGCAGATTGAGCACGGGCAGTTGACCTCCGAGCTGCTCTTGCCAGTACTTTAGCTGCGCCTCCAGCACGTCGCCGGCAAGCCATTCTCTCTGCCACAAGGCGAAGTCTGCATAATGGACGCTCAGCTCCGTAAGCCCGGACGCCTCGCCCCGATTAAAATTTTCATACAGCGATATGATCTCTTTGATCAGCAGCGCCATTGACCAGCCATCGGAAACGATGTGGTGCATGGTAAGCAAAAATACATGATCTTGTTCGCCGATCTTCAGCAGGCGCGCTCGCAAATGCGGGCCGGCGGCAAGGTGGAAAGGGCGTCGGGCCTCTTCTCCGATGAGCTTTTGGATACGGCCATCGCGCTGCGGCCCCTGCAACCGACCGAAGTCAACGACTGGCAATTTGATCGGCTGCGCTTCCGAGATGATCTGAGCAGGCTGCCCATCGGTTTCAACAAATCTTGTTCGCAATGACTCGTGTCGCCTGATGATCTGGCCGAGGCTCGCTTCGAGCGCGGCAACGTTCAATGTTCCTAAGAGGCGAATGGCGGTAGGCAGGTTATACAGATGGTTGAACGGCATCAATTGTTCAAAGAACCATAGCCGTTGTTGCGCATACGACAGCGGCAGCGTCTGCGCTCGGCTGACGGGCCGAATCGGAGGCGCTTCAAGCCCCTGCTCCCGGCTCTGCGCTTGCTCGACCGCCACGGCGAATTCGGCGACGGTCGGCCCTTCGAACAATGCACGGAGCGGCACATCTACGCCGAGTTGATCGCGAACTCGCGACACAACGCGCGTGGCTAACAGCGAGTGGCCTCCCAGCTCGAAGAAGTTCTGATTCACATACACCTGCTCTGCCCTTAACACGTCGCTCCAGATGCCGCACAGAATCTCTTCGAGTGAATTGCGCGGGTCTATCCTGGTCGGATGACCTTTGCCGACTTCCGGTTCGGGCAGGGCCTGGCGATTGATCTTGCCATTGGCCGTCAGGGGAAACTCTTCCATCTGCACGAAAGCCGACGGCACCATGTAATCCGGCAGCGTCGCGCGGAGGTGTCTCTGTAGCTCTCGATCACTGAGCTTTTGACGACTCACGAAGTACGCCACCAGCCGCTGTCCCCCTGAGCGATTATCGCGCGCCACGACTACGGCCTGAGCGACTTCGGGGTGCTGATTGAGCGCCGATTCGATCTCGCCCAGTTCAATGCGAAAGCCGCGTATCTTGACTTGATGATCGCCGCGCCCCAAAAATTCGAGGCTTCCCTCTTGCCGAAATCTGGCAACGTCTCCCGTGCGATAAATCCGGCGGCCCGGCTCATCGCCGGCGACATTCAGTGTGAACCTTTCGGCAGTCATATCGGTGCGGTTCAGATAGCCGCGCGCAAGCCCGTCGCCGCCAATGTAAAGCTCGCCCGCAACGCCAATCGGAACCGGCTGGAATGATTTATCCAGAATATAAATTTGCGTGTTCGCGATGGGCCGACCGATTGACACGGCAGCCGTCGCGTTTTCCACTCTCGCGGTGGCCGACCAGATGGTCGTCTCAGTAGGGCCATACATATTCCAGACGTGACGAGATGCTTCGATCAGGCTATCGGCTATGTCGCGAGGCAGCGCCTCGCCACCGCAAAACACCTTGAGATTCGCTTGGCCAGACCAGCCATCATCGAGCAATAATCGCCAGCTCGCCGGTGTGGCTTGCATATGAGTGGCCGCGCAATCGGCAAGCAGGTTGATCAAGCGGCGGCCATCGGCGGCGTCTTCTTTACTCGCGATGACCACGCTCGCCCCATTCGCCAGCGGCCAGAAAATCTCAAGCATGGAAATATCGAATGACAATGAGGTGAGGGCGAGGAAAACATCTCCGGCGCATAAGCCCGGCTGCCGCGTCAGCCCGTTGATAATATTGACCAGCCCTTTATGACTGACGGCGACGCCCTTCGGTCTACCCGTAGACCCGGACGTGTAGATCACATAAGCCAGATTCTCGCCCCGCGCGTTGGCGGCACGGCTCGCGTCGCTCTGCTTCTCGATCTCTTCCCACTCGCGGTCTATGCTGACGACCTCGGCGCTGCTCTGCGGCACTTCGTCGGGCTGCTTACGGCAGGTCAGCACGATGGCCGCCTTGCTGTCGTCCAGCATATAAGCCAGTCGCTCTGCCGGGTAAGCCGGATCCATCGGCACGTATGCGCCGCCGGCCTTGAGCACCGCCAACATCCCGACCACCATCTCCAGGCTTCGCTCCATGTAAAGCCCGACCAGCCCTTCGATGCCGCCCCCTTTGCTCGTCAGGTAATTCGCCAACTGGTTCGCACGACGATTCAACTCTCGATAGCTGAGGTGTTGCTGCTCGAACCGCAATGCGATTGCCTCTGGCGTGAACAGCGCCCGCTGCTCGAACAACTCGTGCATGCTGCTTTCAGAGGCGTCTTCATGTTGTGTGTCGTTCCATTCGATGAGCGCCTGATGCCTTTCCGCCCTCGTCAGCAGCGGCAAGGTCAGCAGCGATTGGCTCGGATCAACCACCAGATGCTCAAGCAATGTCTGGAACTGCCCTGCCATGCGCGCCACCGTAGAGCGATCAAATAGATCGAGGTTATAGTCGAAAAAGCCTCTCAAGGTGTTCCCGGCTTCCATCATCGTGAGCGTTAAATCGAACCTGACCTGATCTTGCTTAGGGTTCAGGTTGTCAAACCTCAACTCATCAAGGCTGCTCACGCTATCTCCGTCTTCCCTCAGCGACCCGGTCGGCGCATTTGGTACAGAGAACATGATCTGGAACAAAGGGCTGTGGCTCAGACTGCGCTCCGGTTGTAGCTCTTCCACAAGCTTTTCAAATGGCAAGTCCTGATGTGTCTGCGCTCCCAGAACAACCTCGCGCACGCGCCCGATCAACTCGCGCGCGCTCGGCTCGCCGGACAGCTTCGTACGCAGCACCAGTGTGTTGATAAAAAAGCCGATCAAGGCTTCCGTCTCGACCCGGCTCCGACCCGCCATCGGCGTTCCGACGACGATATCCTCCTGGCCGCTGTAACGTGACAGCAAAATCTGAAAGGCGGCCAGCAGGGTGATGAATAAGGTGACCTCCTCCTGACGGCTCAGCCTCCGCAGGGCGTCGGTCAGCTTCTCAGGCACGGCCAGACCCTTCGCCGCTCCTCGAAATGATTGTAGCGCGGGGCGCGGCCTATCTGTAGGTAAATTTACAATCGAAAGCCCGTCCAGTTGTTGCTTCCAGTAGGCAAGCTCGGCTTCGAGGGTTTCCCCCTGAAGTAATTGCCGCTGCCAATAACTGTAATCGGCGTACTGAATGATTGGCTCAGACAGCGGCGATGGTCTGCCCTTACAATAGGTCTTGTAGAGCGTTCCTACCTCGCGGGTAAATATCCCCCATGACCAGGCGTCCGAGACGATGTGATGCATGGTCAGGAGCACGGCATGTTCCTGCACGCTCCGCCGCAACAGCGTGGCGCGCAGGAGTGACTGACTGGCTAGATTATAAGGCCGCTGGCCCTCCTCCCAGGCCAGACGCCGGGCTTGCCTCTCCCACTCGTCCGCGCTCAGGCCGCCGAGATCAACCAGCAGCAGCCCTGCCCTCCGCCCCGTTGAGATGAGCTGAACGGTTTGCCCATCAACGTTAGCAAAGTTTGTCCGCAAGGCTTCGTGGCGTCTGACGATCTCATTGATACTCTGCTTCAGCCCGGCGATGTTGATCCGTCCGGCGAGCCGTACAGCAGCCGGCATGTTGTACAAGGACTTGCCTGGGTCTAACTGATCGAGGAACCACAGCCGTTGCTGCGCAAACGAGAGCGGCACAGGCTCGCCCGGCGGGCGGCGGGGAATGACTTCGGCTTTGTAATTCCCCGAAGAAGCCCGTCGCAGGACTTCTTCAAGCCGGCCTCGTTTGCTGAGTGAGAGTTCCGCACGTCGGGCCGCGAGTTTAGCCCGGCGCTGCGCAACAACATCCGTTCCGCTCATCATGTCCTATCGTCGCCCGACCGCGTTGACGGCTCAGGCAAGGCAAGTCTTAAGTGGAGAGTCTATCCCGCCGCGTGTGTGCCGGCGGCGGCACATTTTCCAGGTGGGTCTGGTCAATCGCAGAGGCGCGGACAGCCGCTCAATTTATGGGTAGTCGTTCAACTCGGTGAACGGCAGGCCGCAGGGATAAAACAGATTGAAGATCGGCTGATCCACCGTCTCCGCGAATCGCAGCAGCAGAGGCGCGTACTGCTCAAGCGGACTGTTCGCGCTCTCGACTGCGATGAACTGATCTTCGGGCCAGCCCAACTCATCGGCCAACTGCTTTTGACTGAGGCCGCGCTTCTCCCGGTGCATTCGAATCAAGCGGCCACATTGCCCCGGCTCCTGACCCGCCTGCGCCGACTTCCCCGTCTCGCTGATCAGGCGCGAGGTCGGCGTCGAAAGCTGTATGGCGATCTCAGCCAGTTTCGGCCCCCACTCTTCAATCGGGGATGAGCCGCTCTCAAGCTCCTCGTAGCCTTCTTGAGAAATTCCCATTCTTGCCACCGCATCTTCGATGGTCAGTTTCTTGCGCTCTCTTTCTTTTCGCAATACCTCTCCTAGCTTCATATGCTTTCCTCCGCATCGTTACGATCAGACCACAACCAGCAATCCGCCCTCTCGAAAAAGCAGTTTGAGGGTTCTGATTACATTATAGAGTGGCCGATTGCTCGAATGATGGATCGCCCTGCGCCGCGTCTGTGGCCGGCACGATGAGGTCGAGGTCATCCGGCACTTTGAAATCGAGCACGGTCGTACAAAACTCCTGCCACTCGTCGTTGACGCGATTGAAGAGGATGTTTTCGCCCTGCCACATGGACCGAGTGACCGTGTAGTCCTGATGCAAGAACACCACGTCCGTATCAGAGAAGGATGGTTCGTCCGCGTCTCCGTTGTTGGAAGCGTTTCCCTTATTCTCGGCCTTCCAGTTGATCTTGCTCTCTGTCCAGTTGGGGAACTGGCGAAGGTCTTTCAGGTAATACGCCTTACAATATTTCCGTTCGGGCATGTAGGGCCGCTCGCCCGGCGCATTCTCCTCGGCCTGTCGCAAATACTTGACCACTTCTACGCGGCCCGCCGCCAGAGCAATCAGGTAGGGCGTCCGTTGATCCCTGCCCACTTTAAAAACATCCGCGCCGTTTTCAACCAGCAGCTTGACCATCTCCAAATGCCCTTTGCCGGCTGCCCAGTTCAACGGCGTCCAGCCCTGATCATCCTGCTGGTTAACGTCGGCGCCCGACTCGATCAGTTGTCTGACTGATGCGACGTTTTCAGCCTTGACGGCCTCGATCAATTGTAAATCACTCATACGCGTTCTCCTTTCTCAAGATTGAGAGATTGCCTCGCGGGTCGCTGAAGGTTCAGTCCTGGCAAACCCGCTGCCGGCGTTTTGGTCAGCAGAGGTGCCGAGCACCCGGCCCGAACTTACGCTTCGACCCTGACGAGCTGACCTGACCCTTGAAGGTTCGCCAGATCAATGTCAGCGATACACCTGACTTTGACGTAATCCAGCGTCAAGCCGCCTTCGACGTGAACGGTCCCTGAGCCGTTATCAAAATCGGCCTGGCTGAAATCGCATGCATTCGGGTCGAGCCGGACGCCCAGTTCGGTCCCGCCACGGGTGTTCGTGAACTTGATGTGCACGTAGTTCCGGTCTATGGCGTCCTTAAAAAGCTTCACGCTCTTTTCGGGACGCAGGCCGGCTTCGACCGGGTGCGTTTGTTCACAGAGCCGATCCACCAGACTCTTTTCCTTCGGCCTGTTGGGGTCGGGCGGCGGCGGCGGCGGCGGCGGGTTCTTGGCCAGCTCCTCCATCTTCTTGCGCAAGCTCAAAGGCCGCATGTCGGTCCATACTTCTTTGATGTAGGCCAGGCATTCGTCCTTCGGGCCGACCTTTCCCGCATCGTTCCAGCCGAGCGGATTTTCCCTGTACTCAGGCCATATTGAGTACTGCTCCTCGTGATTCACCACCACTTTATAGATGGTCGTATCTTCACCGTCAGAATTCTGCCAACTCATTTCATTCCTCCTTTAGGATACTGCGATTCAACTCCACATCTTCGACGAACGCGGCATGCTGCCATCAACACAGATGCCGCAGAATGGGTGCCGCAAGCAGAGGCGAAGGAGCCGATTCATTCAAAGCTCTCTCTGCCCCGGCAAACAATCGTGTGCGCTCGCACAGCTTCTGCATCTTATCGCCTCGCCCGGCTACCGTGCGGTGAGAGACATTCCTTCGAACGCCTCGTAGAGGTGCCGGTAGACCAGCTCGATTACCGTGGTCTCTGCCGAATGAATGAAGAAGTGATCGCCCGGCAGCATACGCACGGCGAAAGGCCCATCGGTATGCTCGCCCCATGCCTCTAACGAGGGTCGCGACACTTCCGTGTCGCCGAGACCGCCGAGCGCGGTGATCGCACAGTGCAGGGGCGCTTTGCGGGTGAACTGGTAAGTCTGAACCGCCTGGAAATCGGCCCGGATGATCGGCAGCATCAGCTCCATCAGCTCCGGGTGATCGAGGACTTCTCGCGGCGTCCCATTCAGGCGATGCAATTCTTTGATCAGCATGTCGTCCGGCAGGTTGTAGGTCGGCGGGTCCGGGTCAGGAATCTGCGGGGCGGTTCTGCCCGAAACGATCAGCAGCGCAGGCTCAATTCCGTATTGATCCGCGAGCCGGTGGGCCAGCTCGAAGCAGACCAGCGCGCCGAAGCTATGGCCGAAGAATTCAAAAGGCTTGTCGAGCCAATCCCGAAAGGCATGCGAAAGGTCTTCAACCAGCGGCTCGATGCTCAAGTAGGGCGGCTCTTTCAGCCGGTTGGCCCGGCCCGGCAACTGTAACATCCAGACTTCGGCTAACGGCGCGAGCCTTTGCGTCCAGTTGCGGAAGACCTGCGGCCCGCCTCCCGCATAGGAGAAGCAGAACAACCGCGATTGCGCCTTCGGGTTGAGCTTGTTGGAAATGAACCAGGGGCTTTCAGTTAGTGATGGCATGAATAAGATGGCCTTCGAGCGTTATCAACACAGGCTACCGCATGTTGAGCCAAGGATTTTCTCTAGCTCAGGCTCTCGCGGACCTGAATTGACACAAGCGAAGCTTGCCAGATCCTTGCGCATCGAAACGGCTGATGCGCGAATCTGGTGAGCCTGCTTGAGGCTGTGCGCCAGAACCCACAGCCGGCTTGAATTCAACGGCTGCGGCAGTGGCGCTAAAATGGGATAGTGAAGCTCACAATGAGGTGGTCTGCTCTACGTCTTCAAATTCCACAATCGCTTTTTTTCACCTGCTGTCGGTGCAAGACGATTTGAGCCTGATAGTTCACCGCGTTGAGTAGAATCATCACGCGCTCATGCTCTTTCGTCTCTTGCTTAAAGATGCCGGTGAGGCCAGTGAACGGCCCGCTGTTAATAATCACTTCGTCGCCGGGTTTGAGGTCGTCGTCCATCTTGACGAAGCCCTCGCCATCCAGGCGGGATTGAATGAGGGCGATGATCGAATCATCCAGTACGGCAGGTTGATCCCCAAACCTGACGATACTGTGAATCCCTCTGGTGTGACTCGCCTTATGAAAGGAGGTGTTGTAATCCAGCCTGGCGAAGATGTAACTCGAAAACAAAGGCTTGATGACGCACGAGGTTTCCTGCGTGTAAGGATTGGAGCGGTATTGTTTGAACTTGGGCGCGAAGGTCTCGACGCCCCATGCCCGCAAATTGCTATCGGCTCGATCTTCTTGCTTCGGCTTGGTGTGAATCGCGTACCAGCAGGGGAGGTGGTCAGGTTCGCTGTTCATAGTGACTCCTGGATTTTTGAGGGCTACTGTTAGCCCTTGCGACTCTCGGTTTAAGCTTTAGCCTGTGTAGCGTGTCTTACTTGTGTGGCTTGTGTGCAATTTCATAGCGATCTTTTTTCAGCCCCCCGTTCGAGCGAGGCTCGAATGTCGGCGAGGCTGTCACGATTGATCTCATAGAGGATTTGCTTGTCGGCGCTTTCGCTTTCGATGACGAGACCGCGGGAAACGAGTTCCTTGAGTGCCAGCCCGACCTGGACTTCCTCAATCTCGATCAACTGCTGAAGCAGCCACCATTCCATGATCCCTCGGCGGGTATCTTCGGCGTGGGGACTCTTCACCAGATAGCTCAAGATGCCGTAAGCAATCTCTAATTCTCTATTGTTTGAAGTAGTAGCCACGCCATCTATTTAGCAATGTGCATTCCAAAACTTAAACCCTTTGAATTACCCGGCGGCCCGTTGGAGCAAGAGAGCGAATCCGCCTTGCAGCCCAAACGTTCAGCCTAAGTCAATCATTTTCAAGAGGATCGGACTAGGGGAAAAATACCCTAGCGGAAAACATGGTTTCCCCTACCTGATGGCGGCGGAATCAAGAAGCCATGAAGAGCAAGGCGGGCGCAGTTCCGAGGTAGCCGCGCACAAACAACTTCGCCCCTTGCGGGGCGAAGGCCGAGGCGCGGAGCGTTAGGGCGCGGCGCGGGATGGTCATAGGGAGGCGGATTTAAAGGTCTGCGGGTTGATCTTGTGCTTGCGTATCAATTGGAAGAAAGTGCGCCGGTCCTTCTTTGCCGCCAGCGCGGCTCTGGAGATGTTGCCGTAGTGAGTCAGCAGCAGGGTTTTAATATAGGTCTTCTCGAACTCATCAACAACTTTGGCTTTCATCTCTCTAAAGGAAAGCTCGTGACTGGCGACTTGCTGTTGCGGTAAAACGATGTGCGCGGCTTGCAGCGTGGTTTCGTCGCACAAGACGATGGCCCCTTCTATCACATGCTCTAGCTGCCTGACATTACCCGGCCAGTCATACAGCATGAGCATTTGCAGGGCGTCGGGAGCTATGCCGCTGATCCGCTTGCCGTATTGCTTCGCGTACTTGGCAAGAAAGTGGCGGGTGAGCAGCGGAATATCTTCAGAGCGATTCCTGAGCGGCGGCAGGGCGACCGACATCACGCTGATCCGATAGTAGAAATCTTCGCGAATCTTGCCCGACCTAACCCCGGATTCGAGGTCCATGTTGGTCGCGGCGATGATTCGCACGTCCGCCGTACAGGTCTTGGTCGAGCCGAGCGCCCTGTATTCCTTCTCCTGGAGAAACCGCAAAAGTTTTACCTGCACGGCCAGCGGCAGGCTATCAATCTCGTCCAAAAAGAGCGTGCCGCCGTCGGCGTCGTGGATCAGGCCGTCGTGGGATTTACTCGCGCCGGTATACGCCCCGCGCTCGTGACCAAAGAACTCATTCTCGACGAGGTCTGTGGGGATTGCCCCGCAGTTTACCGGGATGAAGGGGCCGTTGGAGCGTGCGCTCATATAATGGATGAACCTGGCGCACAATTCCTTTCCGGTGCCCGTCTCTCCCATAATCAACACGTTGACATCACACTTCGCCAGAACCGCGACCCGCTTCATCTGGCTGACAAAGGCCGGGCTTTCGCCGATCAGCCGTTTCAATCCGATTTCGTGTTTGAGTGATTGTTCAAACTGATTGCCGCTCGCAGCACTTTCGAGCAGCCGGCGGACGCGCGGCAGCACATTCACGCCATTGATGGGGGCAGTAATAAAATCGCTAGCCCCGTTCTGGATGGATTCAAAGACTTCATCGGCGCTTCTCGATTCATTGACGACAATGACGGGCGCATCGCCGAGCTCCTTGATCGAGCCGAATATTTCGGCTGATCGGCTGAGCATCTCTGAAGAAAGCACGAGCAATACGAGCGAGACGTTTAATCCTGAAAAGGCTCGCGGCACGTCGTCGTCGCAGGCAACCTGTTTGGAGACGATCTCCACGTTGCGCAACGAGCCTACTCCATGTTGAAGACCGGATTCGAGAACCTGCTGAAGATTGGAAACCAGCGCAGCTTCTGTGTCGGTATGGAGTAACAGTATCACAGATGGTTGCATTTGTTGCCCCTCCTACAAATTCCTCGTCGAGCTAAATCCCCGCGAAGTGGTTTTGCTTCACGTTGCGTTTTATAGCGCATATGCAATGGGGCAAGGACGCTCAATCTCGCGCCGGCGTTTCAGGCGCTGGCTCAAGTGATGTCTGCATGAACTCATGATGAAATGGCCTGGCGTCGAATATTACGTTTTGGTTTCGGCAACAGCGACAAAACATGGTTTAGGGGTTTGGATACGGCCTGAGAGTGCTGTTCCAGAATGAGCATCCGTCCTTCTTATAAATTCAATCGCCTTCATGAAACTCCTACCCCACTTCCCCCCCTGTCAGTCTTTGCTGGCCGATCTGCTCAATTCCTCGCGATGCTTTCAGCACCGCCTGTCATGAAAAGAAGTTTTCCGAAATGCCTTCAGGTTTCAGATGTCCGACTATTTTTATTCGATTATCGAAAAACCAGCGCGCCCGCCGACTCCTGACCCCGCCTTAACTTTCATGTACTGCCCATCACAAAGACATTTTCACGCGAGTGAAACCATTCGGGCGGTGGCAAAACTAATAGGTCGGTAAGAGTTATTTGAGAGCAAATCAGTTGGACAGGAAACCCCTGTCTGATTTCGACTGATGCGCTTTACCGCCCTTCGTGGTGATCTTTCAAAGCGCATCTATAAAAAAGTATTCGCCCGATAACTCTTCCTTTAGTTACCAGAGCAGCTTTCTTTAGGAAACAACTTGTTCAATCCCTATCCCAGTGGACGGGATAGCTAAACCAAACCATCGCCAAGAGCAGCACTGCTGGAAGCTTGGCTTGATAAAAAAGAGGATGCCATGTCGAGAACTCAGAGAATGATTCTGCTTGTCACATTTGTGTTCGCGCTATTTGCCGTGTCGAGCCTGGGTGTTCAAACGAACGCGAAACAACTCCCTATAAATACAGCCCAGCTTCAAACCTCGGATCCCGTGGACTATTGTTGCCTGAACGGCCTCGCCTGCTGCAAACCGAAAAGTGAATAAAATTTCCGTTCGGTTAATAAAAGATACCGCACGCGGGCAATGGCTAACGAAGCGAGCCGACCAGAACAAAGGCCGCCCACTGTGATGGCGAAGCGCCCTGTTTTAACAGCTTGAGCTTAGCAAATCGAAGCGCCTGAGCTTTGTCGAGTCGTCCGACGAGAAGTCTCTCATAAAAAACGCTCATCAGTTTTTGAGTCCAGGAGTCGTCTACTCGCCACAGCGACACGCAAACGCAGCGCGCGCCGGCAATCAAGAAGGTGCGACTGAGGCCGACGACGCCCTCTGCGCCGGCTTTTTGTCCGACACCCGTTTCGCAGCCGCTGAGCACAAGCAAGTCGGTATTCAACCTTAAATGGGCGATCTCATCGCCGGTCAAGATGCCGTCTTTCTCTCCGGTCGGGTCGTTATAGAGCGTCAACGCAGAGGTGTTACCGTCCTGGCTATCGGCGACGCTGTGCGTGGCCAGATGAATGAAGCGGAAGGTCGCCAAATTCGTGTGCGTAAACTTATCCTCGTTCGCCTCCGGGCCAAGCCAGACCGTGGCAGGCATCCCGTGCTGCTTGGCCAGTCTGGCGATATTCAAGACCTCCTGGCGCGCGCCGGGGAGCTGATCGAGGGCGCGAGCAGGCTGCCAGTTATCGGCGGGAGTGTCAGCCTTCGGCGTCCCCTCGGAGGTATCGCACACGAGAAGGATCGAATTATGCGGTCGCGTCTGCTGCCGCCGGTCTTCAATCTCGGCCCACACGGAAGCCGAAGGCACGTAGGTAATCACATGGTCTTCGATTAGATAATGGCCATGCACGGACTCTGCCGGGGTGCGTGGCTGGCTGACCATCAGGGACTCGAACGCGAGGTCGTAGAGCGCATCAGAGGGAACGATGATGAGGTCGCGGCCTCGGATTAAATGAGCCGCCGGCTGAATCAGCATCTGGTAGAGCGAATGCGCAACCTGCGAATAGTTGTATAGAGCTTCGGGCGTAGGCCGCGACACGCCCAGTTGCTCCGAGATGAGCGCGCGCCATTCGTCCACGGCCTTTGAAATGATCTTCTTGTCGGGCAGTTTGAACAAATAGACTTCGCGGGCGGTTAAGGCGACCAGGAAACTGTCTTGAATGCCGACCTGATAGCAGAGCACCACACTGTTTGGCCGGTTCCGCACAATCTGTTGCTGGACTTGCTCGGCGGTCAGCGGCGACAATTGAGCCGCATAAAGGCTGTTTGCGGACGACTGGCGAATTTCGGCTTGAAGCCGCATTCGCTCAGCGATCAGGCTGGCGCGCTGCTCCTGAAAATAGTAGAGCCTGTCGCGGGAAGGAAACACGGATGCCCGCAGCATCACGATCTGATTTCTGACCGCTGATAACTTCTCCAAGCTCTCCTGATCGCGCTCAAGGGCTTGAGAGTCCGCAACGCCGCCGCGCCTCGCCATTGCCGCCGCCAGTTGATTCAGCAGCGAGCGACTCCGGCTCCGCTCGGCGTAGTCGAAAGCCTGGCGCGCATATTCCCTGCTGGGATGGCCGGCTTGCAGCGCGTAAAGATTCCGAATGATCTGTGTGCAAATGGAATTCGATTGAGCCAGCAGCTCGCGGCGCAGCTCCTCGACGGACTCTCTCAGCCACGCCGTCTCGACCGATTGCAGCGTCTCAAGGCATGCCTTGAGCGCCGCCTGGTTATTCCCCCTCAACATCTCACCGTCGGCTTTTAATTGCAGGGCGATGCGGCGGGGATTGGTATTTTCGTCAGCCGGGTCTGTCAGGGCGATGGCCTCGCCAGCTAGATGAATCATCTCCTCGATGTTGTTTGTAACAAACTTCCCGATGCTCATCATGATCGTCGCGGATACCTCTTCATCAAGGTATCCCAGCCGTCGCGCTCTGGCCCGCATCTCAGCCGCGAGCGCCAGCCCCTCGTCGTATTTCCCGGCTTTCAGAAACAAGTACGTCCCGGCCAGAGCCTGCCCGGCTTTGATTTCGAGCACAGGGTCAACCCCTTCGGATAATGCGTAAGCCTTTTCGGCGTAGGCGATGGCCTTTTCCTTCTCTTCGGCTTGAAGGATGGTGTTCAGCGCCGTGTAGAATTCGACTAAGATGGAAGGCAGCAGCGGTTGCTCGGCGGTCTTTTCAACCGCTCTAAAATAGACCCGCGCAAGGTCGGGCCGCGCAGTCGAGCTGTAGAGGTTGCCAAACTCGATCAAGACGCGGGCTTCAGCCTCTCTGGAAGACTTTAGCTGTTTGCTTAATTTCAGGGCCTCTTGCAACTGGCTGACGGCCAGGCCATTTTTCCTGCGCCGGATCAGCATGCGGCAACGATCAAGCGCCACAGCCCACTGGTTATAAACCAGCCCCTGCGACTCGGCAGCGGCGAGGCTCTCGTTATAATACTTTTCCGCTTTGTCCCATTGCCTTCGCTCTCTGAAGTACTGAGCCATTCCCAGGTTCAGCCAGCTTTTGCCGCGCAGGCTGGCCTTCTGCTCACACCACTGAATTCCCTGCCGGTAGTAGGATTCAGCCGCCGCCTCATTCCACTCCGTCTCCTGATGGCCCTCTTCGAGCGAGACCCAATACGTGCCAAACTGATCGCTGTTCGCGCCGCAGACGATGACCGTGTACCGCCCGGTCGCCGGCAGCGTTGTCCGTATTTGGGCGTTGAAGAACCCGCCGCTGTTGTCGCTCCAGGCGACCTGCCGATTCTGCGCATCCAGCAGCAATAAATAAACGTCGAATTCATAGGACTCTACAGAGAGAGTGATGGACTGCCCCTGCCGGCCTTTGAACGTCCAGCGCCGCCCCGGCCCCGGCGGAGTCTCTTGCTGATTTGAATTCGACTCAGGAAGGAAGTCTTCTCGGCGCTCGCCCGGATGAATTTCGCGACCGTGGTTAAACCATCTGCCCCACGCCCAGGAAACGAGAACAAGCAAGAGGCCGCAGGTCAGCAGGGCCGCTGCACTCTTTTTTCCGTTGAGGATGGCCTTCAGCAACATAAAGAAAAGCTTGTCAGCGCGCAAACCGCCTTAGTGTCGCTTTAAACTTATTTTATGTGAGCAAAGATTTGCCGCTGAAGTTCTCTTGCAGCCGAGCGGTGTGCCCCGTTCGCTTCAATGACGCCGTTAAGCTCATCGAGGGCTTGATCCCGGTAATCGCATTTCAGATAGGCAAGCGCCAGATAATAGTGGCAGCTCTCGCGCCGTGGGTCTACGCTAGACTGCGCGGCTTGCCGTAATGGCGTAATCGCATCCTGATTGCGGCCAATCATCAGCAGGGACACGCCCAGGTAGAATTTCACTTCCGCCGCGTTATCAGAATCGAGTTCGCTTAGCGGGTCGAGTTGTTCGACGGCACCGGCAAAATCATTCTGCTGATATAGCGCCATTGCTCGATTGAAAGCCGCGCCGGGGCCTCTGAGAATGACCCTTTCCGTAGGAGGCGTGTATGGCGCTTTAGGGACAGTAATGTCTTCCCACAGCAATGTATTATTGGCCTGGTCGGAAGGTCTATCCGGCTGGTCGGGTATCTTGACACCCTGACTTCCAGAAATCAGCACCATGAACGCAATGACGCCGACGCTGACACAAAGCGCGAGTGATAAGGGGATCATCATCGCCGGACTCCATCTCCACCCGAAACGGCGACTCTTGACGACTCTTTTAACTGGCGCAACGGCCTCTTTGCCCCGAGTCTCCCTGGCGGTAGCCCGGTGATTCCGAAACGCATTCGTAATGGGTTCTAACGAGTAGACCTGATTGTAACAGCATTCGCACTCAATCAAATGATCCAGAAAAATAGCCTCTTCGCGTTCCTCCAGCGCACCGAACTCAAAGAGTGCAATCCATTCTCCGATACGTTGATTGGTACAGCGTTCCACATTCCTCAAGTTATCACGATCACAGGGTTGCGGTAAAGAATCATCTTATTTCGCGTGTTCAACGCCACGCGCGTTCGCCCACGCGCTACACTTGCACGCCATATTCGCTGACCAAAATCTCTTTCAGCGCCGCCCGGCAACGGAAGGTCTGTACTTTCAGCTTCGACTTGGTGATCTCCAGCCGGTCGCTGATTTCGTTCGGCTCGAACCCGTGGAATAAGGACCAGAGAATTGACTGACATTGCGGACGCTTCTCGCCCAACTTGTCAATCGCCCGGCGTATAATGCGCTCTAACTCAGCGGCTTCCATCTCCGGGTCGGCGTGATAGCCGGCTTCTGAAACATCCTCCATCTCAACGCGCTTGTGTTGCTCTCGCGAGCGCCCTTGATAGATGTTTCCGATCTTGTTCCGCAATACTTGATGAGCGAAGGCGAGCAGTCCCTGAAGGGCTGCGAATTCCGAGAAGTGGTTGTGCACGATGATGAGGCTCTCATGGACTACGTCCTCCGCCGCTTCAGAGACTCTATATCTGGCGAGAACGAGGAGCCTTGAGCGTAAGAAATCAAAAAGCATTTCTCTGGATTGCTCGTTCCCCAATCTGGCCTGAGCCAGGAGCGTATCAAGCTCCTGCCAGGAGAGTTGTCTCTTCATTTTAGACTCCCGCAACGGCCAGGTTGCTCCCAGATGCTGGCTAAGCATTTCGTCCCCCCGTGATGAAAATCTAAGCGAAATGACAGACTAATTTCTTATTTTAGTGCAATTAAAAATACGAGTCGCAGAGATTCAAGCCGGCAAATACCCACGCGCTGCGACTTGAATCCGGTCTTAGGGGGTTTGCAAGCCGCCAACAGTCGAGCGCCTGACTATCAACAGATTAAGCAGAGATGACTGAAATAGCGATAAAGTGGCGCATCCAAACATTATTTTGGACTCACTGCCATATTCTCTTCAATCTACTCAATTGGCGTAGGTTACATATTATACCAGTTCTGCTTTCGTATACAACTCACCGTAAGACGACTCACCGCTCGCGCAGTGTAGGATAATAAAGCATTTATCCGCTCGCGGCCCGCCGAACCGGGGGGTTGGGCGGCCAACGAGCATGAAGGCAGGACTTAGAGCAAAATGGCGTAGGCCAGCTCGGAGAGGCCGAGTCGCCGTTCCCAGGACTCGGCGTGATCGTGCGCGGGGGAGGTGCTACGGCTCACGCCGCCCGCCGCGACGAATTCGCGGCGGGCGGCGTGTTGAGGCCGGGAGTGCTCAGCAGTTTGTATACGCCACGCCAACTTTAAGCAGAGGGATTGCCAAGAAGGCACCAGGACAACAGGAAGGACCGGGGGCGGCGACTATGCGACCTGAGATTCCTGCTCTGCCCCCTGGCCAATTTCGATCACTCTATCAAAGAGCTTGTGGTACTCCTCTGATCCATGCATGACCAGAATGAGGGTCTTCTCTTTTGTCCTTTCGAGGATGAGGTTGATGGCCGTGTCTCTGCTCTCCGGGTCAAGGTTCGCAAGCGGCTCGTCAATTACATAGAGGTCCGCCTCTTGCGACAGTGCCAGCGAGATCGCCAGTTTCTGCTGTTGGCCCGCCGACAGCTCATCAGCAAATGCCTCCAGCACAGCCTGATCTCGAAGCCTGAATGCGGCTAGCAAATCAGCATCTTTCACGAGGTCTTTTACTTTCAGCGGCGGGAATGAAATCGGTAAGGTGATCGAGCTGATCCTCTCTGGTAGAAACACATCGCCTTGCGACGGGGCCAGGTAGCCTGAAAGGATGTTAGCCAGAGTCGTCTTGCCGCACCCATTCGGCCCCACTATCACGACCTTTTCTCCCGGAGTGAGTTGCAGAGAGAAGTCCTTCAAAATCGGCTTACCGTCATACGAAAATCCGAGATTGCTGACCGAAGGCGCGCAGCCTTTGTGATGATATTCTCTTGTAGGAGATGATAGGAAAGATGCCATGCGCTCGGCGATGGTGCCGTATGCCTGAAGATCAGCCATGCGGTTGAAGAGCTGCATCAGTGTGGTCACGGCTCTCCAGAACGTGTTTACAAAAGCAAGGTAACCGCCAAAGGTGAGCGCGCCTCTTAAAACAAACAAAGCGCCCACGAACATGGAGAGAAAGTCTGACGTGACCATGGTCAAATCATTGAGAGCTTGAAATACTCGCGTGACTCTATACCTTTGGTAACTCGTGGATAGATATTCTCCAAGCCGATGATCGAAGACCTGCGCGGTTCGCGGAAAGAGGTTGAATACCTTGATCATTCGGAAGGCGCTGAGCGCCTTATTCAGGATCGCCAGGACTGCGCCTTCTTGTTCTCGTTCCTGCGATGTTAGCGCCTTAATCTTCCTGCCCAACACGACGCCAACGGCGGACGAGATGGGAATAATGGCTACCAGAAAAAGGAATGCCTGCCATGAAAGATAGACGAGGATCAGCAAAAGCGAGCCTAAAAGCACGCCCTGCCTGGCTGTCGTCTGAACGAGCGAGAACAGGGGCACCAGTCCTTCACGCATATCTCCATATATTCTGTTGATGAAGTAGCCATGCCCATTTCGCAGTACGGATGCGTACTCTTTCTCATAGTAAGACTTGAGCAGCCGTCGAGTCGTTATCTTCACAAGCCTATTTTCAAGCGACTTGCCCCAGAGCGCGGCACCCGTACTGCTAAGGTTTAGGAAGAGACCTAAGGCCAAATAGCTGATTACCAAAAAGACAAATCCACGAAAGCCGCGTTGGATGACAACTTCATCAAAGATAGCTTTGATCAAAAGCGGGTGTAGTATGCCTTCCGTCGCGGCGAGAAGCGATGACACCAATACAAGGCCGGCATATTCTAATCTGAATCCCCCCAGCAATTCGAAAAAGGCACGCCATGAATGAAAGCCCTTCCAGGAATTAAGGCGGCGGCCCTTCTTAGTGACCACATTGTTTTTTTTCAATCTGATCAAATCACCGCGAGGGTCCGTAGTAGCCAAATTAGAACTCATATATTTCCTGGTGTACTTCATCTCTGCCTGCGGCTGCCGATATAATTTCGTCGAGCGCAAAGTCGGCCTCGTCAAGATGGGTGAAGCGATACAACGCTCGTAACACGCCGGCGACGCCGGTAGCATAATCACACGAGATTCTAAAGAGGTTATCACCCGGCGTTGCCGACCCCTGAGATTGCTTGATGAGATAGATGTCTCGTATCCCCGAAATCGGTCGTTTCGCCATCTCCAGATACCTCGCGTCGTTTGAGAATAAAAAGGCATCTGTAAGCACGTCGCTGAAGCTGCTCAACCCATATAGCAAGCCGGCAAACCCGGCGTACTTCCTGTGCACGTCTGACAAGATCATTTCCAGACGGTCATCCCACAGGCCATACCTGATCGCGACTCTGGCTATGCCCGCGCTGCCTTCTTCGAGATAAGGCAGAACCGTGGGGTCTGAAGGCGCGCGCGGGAAGGACAAAACACCATGCTCACGCTCCTCGCCGTAAGATAAATCAAACTCCAGGGCTCGCCTCCCCTCTAACAGGAATTTCTCTTTTCCTGAGAGCTGGAACATGCGAAGGAAGAACAGCGCAACACCGCTCTGGCCGTACCCATAGCCCAAATGGATCAGCTCGTCGTTTTCCCAATAGATTCCTCTGTCGTTTTCTCGCGCGTCTCTAAGGAGGGAATCAGCCAGATCGCTCGCCATTGCCAGATAGTCGGACTTCCCTGTGCGGACGTACAGATGTAAGTTCGCCATTCCTATTCCCGCCATTCCGTAGAGATATGAATGGTGACGTTTCAGGAGCGCGCTCTGGTTCGCCTTGTTCATGACTTCGACCGCGCGATCCTCGAACCCAAGCTCGCAAAGGCTCCAGGCAATGCCAGCAGCCCCGGTCAAAAGTCCGGGAGGTAAGTCCTCAGGCCCGACTTTATCCAGTTTTTGCTCAAGCCAATCATACGCGCACTTCGGAATCTCAGCGCCGCACTTCTTCAGAGCGTAAAGCACGCCGCAGGCACCAAAGCCGAGGCTGAGAGGATTCGTCCGATGACTGAAAGGGTCTGCGGGAAACAGGCCGTCGGCTCTGTCAGGGCGGATGTTCGCCAGAATGAAGCGGCTGAGTTCCTGTGAAATCTTGTCGCAGGAATCAGCGTCAATGTCGTCGGCGTAACTCGGTGGCAGTATGTGCGCCGGTTTATCCAGCAGCTCACACGCACGAGCACAGGTCATCTCATTTTTCGAGAGGCCGCTGATGACGTTGAAGAGTTCACTCTGCGACCAGCCGATGTCGTTAAGCATTATTCTGAGGACCGTATCGAAAAGGTCTTCCCTGAGTGAGAAGAAGGCGGCGATGGGAAACATGATGTAGAGCATATTAGCCGCCAGCGCGAAGAGATCATCTTCGAATCCTTGAGTATTTTTGCGGATGCTCGCAGCACTCTTGAAACCGGGTGTGAAAAGATAGGTTGGCTCGTCTACATCGGGCTTAAAGGCTCCCTCGAAATCAATGAGCCGCACAGCGAAGTCCGAAGGGTCTATCCTGATGTTTTTGGCGGACAGGTCGCCAAACACGATGCCCTGTTTGTGCAACAAGTCTACGGCTTGTGCGAAGCCTTTCAGTATTTTTCGGCAGACCTCGTAATACTGGCTGGTATCATCCAAAGAGGGCTTGACCAGCATAAGAGGACTTTGAGTGAGCATAATCTCACGAATGTCGAGTCCGTCCAGATATTCTTCAACCAGAAAGAAGTTCTCCCAGGCATGGAAAGCCTCCAGCGGCCTTGGGGCAATGCCGACCTCGCGAAGCAACTCAAGCATCTGGTGCTCTTTCTTAAGCAGTTTGATGGCTTCATTGCCGCGATCATCCACTGCCGTGTGCGCTCTCGCTTCCTTGATGACGACTTCCGCGCCCGTCTCGCGATCCTCTGCCAGGTAGACTCCGCCCGAGTTGGAAAAGGCGAGTGCTTGCTTGACCAGATACCTGCCGTTGAGAACGATCTCCTCGTGTTCCGACTGCTGACTTGGGAACGGATCAACGGCCCACGAGGGGGGAGCGAAATAGGGCGTGCGGACATCAGGTATCGCTTCTCCGTCCGGTGAGATAAAGACGGGAATCTTCTCGCCCCTCATATCCGTCCTGGTGGTTCGCCGCATCCCTCCGTAGCGATAGTATAAAACCCGGCAGTCTTTGTAGCGCCGATCAGAGAGGATGTAAGGGCCTTCATCAGCGTGCAATTCCGCATAGAGCTGTTCAAGCAGACTCTTGAAGCTGGACAGGTCTGCCGGGTACATCGTGATGAATTTCCCCGAACCGCCCCTGGCCCATCGCTTAGAACTCATTGTAGCCAGAACGTTCTTGTCGAGGGCGAATTTGAAGGGCACGCCATTTATGAGGGCTACTTTCGCAGCTCTGCTCAATATCGAGGAACCATTCAAGATGGTCGCCGACACATGAACCTTCCACCCTTGAATCGGCAAAGTGTGTTGCCTGGGGTGGACATGAAACCAGAATCCATCGCGCGTTATCATCCAGTCATTGGCAAACTCTCTCAAGAGATCGGTGACGAGGGCGTTATATTCCTGTAAGGGTTGATAGCGTGTTTCTAGTGGCTCGTAGAATCGTTCGTCCATGAGCGTGTACATGAATTTATCCAAATGACGAGCATCTCTTAAATATCTGGCATCTCTCATGAGGTCATCCTCCGAGCGGGATAAGGTTCTCTTCGGGGAGCAGGCCCCGGCAGCTTCTGTACGTCGCCGCAGGACCCGCTCCCTCGAAGAGGTTGAAATGTATAGCGTGGCAACCCGTTAGTTCTGGCCTTTGCAGCAATCGGTCTGGCTGCTGCCGCTGCTGTTTCCGAACAGATCTTCTGCCGCAGGCATTTCGAGTTTCTGAAGTTTCAGAATCGTTTCCATCGCCATTTGCTCTACCTCCTTTCAAAGATGATGTCCGGCGTTTTAACGCCGACCCGCGATCCCTTCGTAGCCGGCTTCTCGCCAGCTTCTAATCTGACATCGGCGGTTTACTTAGCCGCCTTCTGCCGATTTTCATCTGAGAGTGGCGAATAAACGAAAAACATCACACGCCAGCTCACTTCAAACGAAAAACTGTAGAAAGTTGCGGAGGTAATCAGGAAAGGCTGGCGCTTTGGCCTGTGGGTGCTACTGAGTGGAATTCGATGATTGAGCGGTAGGGTGAATGCTGAAAAAGAGCGAGGGCCATCGTCATCTTGCCAGGCAACGCGCATGAGGGCTGGAAGGCCAGCCCTCATGCGCTGCCCGATTATTCGTAACGCAGCGCAAGCATAGGATCAAGCTTCGTCGCCCGCCGCGCAGGGATGTAACAAGCCAATAAGGCCACCAGTAGAAGCAGCGCCGTTACCACGATGAACGTCAGCGGATCGGTCGCACTGACACCAAAGAGCAGGCTATCCATCAAGCGCGTCAGCGCCAACGCAGCCATCACTCCACACGCCACACCCGATAGCATCAACACCATGCCTTGCCCAATGATGAGCCTCAGCACGTCACCTCGCTGCGCACCCAGCGCCATCCGCACGCCGATCTCGTGCGTGCGCTGCGTGACTGAGTAGGAGACGACGCCGTAGATGCCTATCGCAGCCAATATCAACGCGATGGCCGCGAACACGGCCATCAATAAGGCCGGGTAGCGGCGCAGGAACGTTGAAGGCCGTTCGGCGATCAATTGCTCCATCGTCGCGACTGAGTAAAGCGCCAGATTCTGATCAAGGGCCTGTACTTCGCCGCGCACGGCATTAACGACGCTGACGGGATCGCCTGCCGTTCGCACGACCAGATTCAGTCTCGTCCAGGGTTCTTGCAGATAAGGGTGATAAACCACCGCCTCTGCCTCTTCATCAAGCTCGCCCACTCTCTCATCATCCACCACGCCGACGATTTCAAACGGCTCCGGCTCGCCGCCTTCAAAGATGATGCGGCGACCAATCGGGTCTCGGTCGGCGAAGAGCTTCTTAGCCAACGCGTCGTTGATGATTAAAACTCTAGGCGAAAATTGATTATCGTCATCCGTGAAATAGCGGCCTTTGATGAGCGCGATTCCCATTGTGCGAAAGTAGTTGGAACTCACGACGTGCGTTATCGTCTTTGGCATCTCGCTGGGCGGCGGGGGCGGCTGGCCTTCAACCCGCAGCAAGTCGCCCGGCCCGCCTTCGAAAGGGAGCCAGTTGACTGTGGCGACACCAGCCACACCGGGCAAGGCTTCGAGGCGCGGCAACAATTGCTGGTGGAACGCCCTGGCTTGTTCGTCGGTCGAATATTTGGATGACGGCAGTTCCATTTGCATCGTCATCAGGCGCGCAGGCTCAAAGCCCAACTTGACCTCTAACAAGCGCAGCGTACTCTTGATCAGCAAGCCGGCCCCGACCAGCAGCACGAGCGCCAGCGCCATCTCCGAAATGACAAGCAGGCTGCGAAAACGCTGGCGGCCTGTGCCTGCTGCGGGTCGGTTGCTGTCTTTGAGCACGGCTTGCAAATCGGGCCTGACGGATTGCCACGCCGGCGCTAAGCCGAACACGACTCCTGTCAGTAATGACAACGCGCCGGTAAAAGCAAAGACGCGCGCGTTGAGCGTCAGCCCTTGCAGGTAAGGCATAGAGTCGAGCTGCGCCGCCGGGATGGCGGCCAGCAGTAGCTTGACACCCCAGGCGGCCAGAGCCAAACCCAGGACGCCGCCTACGAGCGTTAGCAATAAGCTCTCGCTGACCAGTTGCCGCACCAGCCGCCAGCGCGTCGCGCCGAGCGCCAGCCGAATGCTGATCTCCTGTCGCCGCGCCGCCGCGCGCAGGAGCAGGAGATTGGCGACATTGGCGCAGGCGATGAGCAGCACAAACCCGACTGCCCCCAGCAAAACCAGTAGCAGCGGACCTACCGAGCCGATAATCTGCTCATGCAGAGGGACGAGCTTAAGGCCCGCGCCCGTGTGCGAGTCCGGGTTCTCGCGTTCGATGCGCTCGCCGACCGTGCTCATCTGCGCCTGAGCTTGTGCCAAACTGACGCCGGGCTTGAGCCGGGCGATGACATCCAGCCAATGCATAAAACGTCGCTCCGACTGGCCGGGTGTCGGGCGCAACGGCACCCAAAGTTGAGCCTTTCCCATCGGGGCGAATTGAAAGCTCCTGGGTAAAACTCCGAGCACCGTGTAATCGCTGCCGTCCAGAATGAGACGCTGCCCGACGATGCCCGGATCAGCGCCGAAGCGCCGCTGCCACAATCCATAACTCAAGATTACGGTGCGCTCTGCCTGAGGGCGGTCTTCGTCCGGGAGGAAGGTGCGCCCCAATATCGGCGCGACGCCCAACACGGAAAAGAAACTCGCGGTGACGCGCGCCCCTTCGATCCGCTCAGGCTCAGCGCGCCCGGTCAGAGTGAATGACCCATCCCATCCCGTGTAGCCGCAGATGCCTTCGATGACTTCGGATTGTTGCCCCCAATCGAGGTAATCGGGGTAGGAAGCGTCTAACTGTTTGATCTCTCCGACCCGGCGCGTCTCCCACATCTGGACGAGCCTGTCCGGGTCTTTGTAAGGCAGCCCGCGCAGCAACGCGGCATCAACGACCGTAAAGATCGCCGTGTTCGCCCCGATGCCTAACGCAAGCGTCAGCACGGCAATCGAAGTAAAGCTCGGCTTCCTGAGCAACATTCGCGCGCCGTAGCGAAGATCCTGCCCAAGCTCTTCAATGAAGCGGACGCCGCGCACGTCTCGGCTTGCTTCCTTCACCTGCTCAACCCCGCCGAAGCTGCGCAGCGCCGCAAGGCGTGCTTCTTCAGGCTCCATGCCGCGCGCCAGGTTCTGCTCGACCTCTTTCTCTAAGTGAAAGCGCAGTTCCTCGTCCAGTTCCTGCTCCATCTCCGCCTTGCGTAACAACGCACGCAGCCGCAGTCTCAGCCTGTGTAGCATAACGGCCTCCTCCGACTCAGGTCGTCTTCAGGATCAAATCAACCGCCCCGGTGAACCGCTCCCATGATTCTGTCGCGACGGCCAACTGCTTTCGCCCGGCGGCGGTCAGCCTGTAGAACTTCGCGCGGCGGTTATTGCCCGAAGCTCCCCACTCGGACTTGATCCAGCCTTGCGCTTCAAGCCTGTGCAGTGACGGGTAGAGCGACCCCTGGCCGACTCTGAGCACATCGCGCGAGACTTGCTGAATACGCTGGGCAATGTCCCAGCCGTGCGCGGGGCCGGACTGTAGCGTCTTGAGCACCAGCAGGTCGAGCGTCCCCTGCAATAAATCAATCTGTGTTTTGCTCATCGGTCTCACCTCGACATTCGACAGGAGAGAATATATTCGATCACCTGTCGAATGTCAACAGGAGAGGATTGCGTATCACCCTGCTCTCATAGCGGACTGCTGTGCCGCAAAATAACCACTCGTGCCGCTTTCCGATAAACTCGCGCCCTCATACAGCGTGTTCGTGCCAATATTATTGCTCTGCCCCGACAATCACTCTACAGTTGAGCCGCAAGCCGATTGTCTTTCAAATTGTCGGGAGCTTTATATCAAGTTAAATTTCAGAGCAGAATGAGTAAGACGGAAGGGAGATGATAATGCAGAGGGCTTCCCAAAATCAGATGAGCAGGCCGACGGAGCGCCTCAATGCCGTTGATCTGTTGCGCGGCGTCGTGATGGTCATCATGATGCTCGACCACACGCGCGATTACTTTCATCGCGAAGCCCTAAACTTCGACCCTTCCAATCTAACGAAAACCAACGTGCTGCTCTTCTTCACGCGCTGGGTCACGCATTTTTGTGCGCCCGTGTTTGTCTTTCTCGCGGGAACTGGCGCGTCCCTCCAGATTCTGCGCGGCAAGAGTAAATCCGAGCTATCGAAGTTTCTCATCACGCGCGGCCTGTGGTTAATCCTGCTGGAGCTTACCGTCATTCGCGTCATCGTCTGGTTCAATGTCGATTTTCACTTCGCCTTTATGTTGCAAGTCATCTGGGTCATCGGCGTCGGGATGATTTTGCTCGCCGGCTTGATTCACCTGCCCTTGCGCGTCGTCGCCATCGGCAGCATCGCCATGATCGCGCTACATAACCTGCTCGACGGCATCAGGGTGCAGTCGCCGCCTCCCCCCGACACCCCTCTGCCGGACGTGTGGAGTTCGATCTGGATATTGCTGCATCAGCAAGGAATGATTCTCCTGACGCCCGACGTGTACGGGCTGGCGCTTTATCCGCTGATCCCTTGGGTCGGCGTCTTAGCCGCAGGCTATTGCCTGGGCACGGTCTATGAATGGGAGGCGGAGCGCCGCCGTCGCTTTTTATTTCGCCTGGGCGCAGCCTCGCTGGCGGGCTTCATCGTGCTGCGCGGCTTGAACGTCTACGGCGATCCGAGCCGCTGGAGCGTGCAAAAGGATGCAATGTTCACCGTGCTCTCTTTCCTCAACGTTACGAAATATCCGCCGTCGCTCTTGTTTTTGCTGCTGACACTGGGAGCGGCGCTCGTAGCGTTGCCCTGGTTCGAGCAAAAGGGCGAGGGGCGGCTCTCACGCATCATGATCACCTTCGGGCGCGTGCCGCTGTTTTTCTACATCGGCCAATGGCTGGTCGCGCACGGGCTGGCGGTGCTGGTCGGTTATCTGGCGGGGCAGCCGGTTGGCTGGCAATTCGTCGGCGTGATGGAGCAGCCGCGACCCAATCCCGGCAACCTCGGCTTTTCGTTGTGGGTGGTATATATGTTCTGGCTGATCGGCCTTGTGCTGCTCTACCCGCTTTGCCGCTGGTTTGCCGAAGTGAAACGTCGCCGTCGGGATTGGTGGTTGAGTTATTTATAAACCCGTGCGCTCAAAAACGGATTGACTGATTGAGTCAAGCAGTGAAATGTGCGCCGCCTCTCAGGAGCCACTTTCGAGGCATTCGTCCATCCGCGCAATTATCTCGACTTCATTCAATGAACCTGCTAGCATAAAGCGTCTTGCATGAGCCTGAGTGCTTCTGCTCTTTCATTGTTTATAGGAACCGCCGATTTTATCGGACAGCCATTTTGCCGCTCTTGGCTTTCGCCCGCACTGGCCCGGCTGAATCATTCGAAACTGCTCATGCGCCTCTCGATGTCCCGGCTTACGGTGAGTGATGCAGGCAGGGCCGCTAAGGCGCGCGCTCCCGGTCACCTGGAGAGCAGACGGGCGTTCACCCAATAAGAAAGGAACAGCAAATGAAATCAACCGAGCTGGCAGATGAGCGCCCCTGGGCGCGTCCCTGGTGGCAGTTTTCTAAGGGCAACGGTGCGGTATTCTTCTATATCATCTTTATTCATGCGCTCGCGCTGCTGGGGCTGATTCTCCATCCCGTGCCCGGTCTGGGCGTGCTGGCCGCGCTCCTGGCCATCTCAGCAATCGGCGGGGTTGGAACTTCGGTGTGTTATCACCGGTCGCTCGCCCACCGCTCTTTGCGATTGAACGCAGTCGTTGAGAACATCCTCATCTTCTTTGCCATCTGTAACGCATCGGGAGAGCCGATGTCGTGGGTAGCCAATCATCGCCACCATCATGCGAAATCCGACACTGCCGAAGACGTATCAAGCCCGCGCCATGGCGGCTTCTGGTGGGCGCACATCCGCTGGGTCTATCAATGGTCGGGCAGCGAGGTGCGGCGCTGGTGCCCGGACATGGATAAGCGGCAGTATCGGGTCTGGCGGCGGCTGCAAATCCCGATCATCGCGCTGGCCATCTTTGCCGGGCTGGCTTTCGGCTGGCAAGCCTTCTTCTGGGTGGGGGCGATCCGGCTGGTCTATTGTCTGCACCTCCAGATGTTCGTCAACAGCTTGCTACACATGACACCGGGGCTGCCCGAAGGCGTAGACTCCAGCCGCAACATCTGGTGGCTTGGGCCGCTGCAATTCGGCGCGTGGGGGGAGAACTGGCATCGCAACCACCATGCCGACGCCAACGCGGCGTGCTTCAGTCGCCGCTGGTGGCAGGTTGATGTCGGGTGGTATGTCATCCGTGGCCTTCAGGCACTGCGGCTGGCCAGTGACATCCGTCCGACGAAGGACGTTGTTAAGCGGGAAGCGCAACGTGCGGCATCCGCTCAAATGGATTCCGGCGCGTAGGCCCTTATATGATCTATCGGCAGAATAATCCAGCCCGGTTGAAATAGATATTAGGAGGATGGTCATTCCCGCCGAGCGGATTCCCTTAGCACGTCTGATCTGCTGCTAAAGTGGATATTAGGCTCGAATAATTGGCTCCCGATGCGTTGACGCGAGAGCCGTGCGCGCGAAGGCGGCGAAGGCCGGGTTCTGCATCAGACTTCTTTTCAGCGCGGGCCGCTCACTGCCCTCCCAATCTCGCATGACCTTTTGTAAGTAAGTCAGCCCCCAACGCTCCTGCGCACGACCGGCTCCACTTCGCGCCTCGGTGATCTTACTCAGCACGGCTCTGTTGATCTTCTCTAACAGACCCTTTGGCCCAACATCCAGGGTGTCCTGTCTTAGCCATCGCTTCAAGCTCCAGATGTATCCCGGCAGAGATACGTGAAAGCCGCCGATGCCGATGTAAGGCGTTAGCGTGATGACTTTATGCGCCAGGCTGCCGGGTAAGAAAAGCGTGCGGTTCGCCTCTACGACAAACCAGCATGCGCTGCGCAGAGATAAGAACGTCGCCATGTCGAATCTGGCCTGCGCGCCGATCTCGTCACGGTCAACGTCCTGAAAGCCTTTGCCCTTCCCTTCTATTCGATCCCAGGCGAGCCAGAGCTTCTTGCCTGTGAAGCAGTGATTGCTGCCATCACAGTCGTCGGCGTGAGAGTCCGTGAAGGTGCCTTTCGAGCTGATCACCAGAGACATCATCTCGATCTTTTCGATCAATTCAGGGTCGCTACAGAGGACATCGAAATCGTTCAAGGCCGAATAAGCGACGGCTTTTTCAAACCGCGTGCCGCGAAAGTGGAGGTCGGTGACGCCGACGAGGGCGCGACCGGCTTGCCATCGCCTCATGACTTCGGGAATCTTCAGGCGGTGGATCGTGCGGGAAGGGCCGGTCTGTACGCGCGCCGTTTGCGAGGCGGGGAAGCCATTCGTGACGCAGTCCGCGAGAGCTTGCGTCGAAAGGACGGCGCGTTCGCCTTTGAAAAAAATCGGACAACCGAGAAAGAGGCCCACTCGACCTCGGCTCATATGCGAGAACAGCCGATCACGAGAAAAGCTCTGCGGGTGAACCTGTTTTTTTCGCAGAGCGGCCAGGTCTTGCCTGTACAGTTTCAAGGTTGGGTCTATTCGCGCGGCCTCCTGCCAAAGCTCAAGCAAGGTCAATGTCATAGAACCCTCCGGCTAACACAGCGATGATTCTTTCTTGCAGCGCCCTGTGTCTTGATTGATGTCGGCTCAGAAATACGATATAGACCATCGTAACGTTGAAAGACGTGGTTGTTTGCCGGGTCAAAGGCGAACCAGAGGTAACTGTAGTACGCCTCTGACCCGGCACGCAAGGTTGAGCGCCCAGACGATTTTGGTAGAATTTATTTCTATAGGAGACCAACCATGATTATTGCCCTGGCGTCACCCGGCGTCGCCTCAGCCCTTGATGAAGGCTTGGACAAGATCAAGCGGCTCCTGTCGGAAGCTTCGGCTCAGGGCGCTGAGATCGTCTGCTTCCCGGAAGCCTACCTCCCGGGTTTGCGCGGACAGGATTTCGCCGTATGGCCCTTCGATCAGGAGCAGCAGGAGCGAGCACTCCAGGCCGTGGCCGCGTGGGCGCGGACTTACAAGGTGGCCACCATCCTCGGCATGGAGAGGCTCACAGAGGCGGGCCGGCAGATCGCCGCCTTTGTCATTGACGCCGGCGGCGAGATTCAGGGTTATCAAACCAAGAACCAGTTGGACCCGACCGAAGAGGCGTTCTATGTGCCCGGAGATGCCCGGCGACTCTTCGAGATCAACGGCGTAAAGTTCGGCGTGGCCATTTGCCATGAAGGCTGGCGCTATCCTGAGACGGTGCGGTGGGCGGCGGTGCGGGGCGCTAAGATCGTCTTTCATCCTCAGCACACCGGCAGCCAGCAAGCCGGCGTCCGCCTGACCGAGTGGGGCGCAGCCAACGCGCCTTATTACGAGAAGGCGATGATGTGCCGCAGCATCGAAAACACGATCTACTTTGCCAGCGTCAACTACGCTTTGCGTTTCCAGGAATCGGCGACCAGCCTCATCGCCCCTTCGGGCCAGTGCCAGGCGTACTTGCCTTACGGGCAGGAAGGCGTGCTGGTCGAAGCCATCAACGTCGAGCAAGCAACCGGCTTGCTGGCCAATCGCTACGCCCCGAATCGTTATCAGGAATTGCGCTCGCAGTGAGCCATTTCGTTCTTGGAAGCGGGGCGAGCCATGGGGTAACGTCAAGCAGCCAGCCGCACAGTCGAAGTGAGGCCGCACCGGAGATGATCAGCCAGAGTGATTCGCATTACTGTCTGCTCGCAGAGACTTGAAGCCAAGAGTAAGGAGCCAAACTATGAAAAGATATCTCATCCTTCTTGCCGTCGCCCTCGCGCCGGTTTCTCTGATCTTCGGTCAATCGGACAAGAAGGCCGGGCACGGGCAGATGGACGCCGGCCATGCCCATGTCATGCTCAGTCCGAGCGAGCTCAAATGGGGGCCGGCTCCTCCATCATTGCCGCCCGGCGCGCAATTGGCCGTCCTCGAAGGTGACCCGACCAAGGCCGGCGGCACCTACACGATCAGGGCCAAGCTGCCCGATGGCTACAAGATTCCGCCGCACTGGCACCCCGTCACGGAGAACGTCACCGTGATCGAAGGCGCTTTGTACATGGGCATGGGTGATAAGTTCGATGAGGCCGCAGGGCGAGAGCTGACGGCGGGGTCGTTCGCCAGCATGCCGACCGGCGTGCGGCACTTTGCCTGGGCTAAGGGCGAAACGATCATCCAGGTTCATGGCGTGGGGCCTTTCGAGATCACCTACGTCAATCCCGCTGACGATCCGCGCAAGAAGATGCCCGCGAAATAAGCAACGGGCGTCCTGCGTCATCATACAAAAGAATCCACGGCGCGCGACGAGCCGCCGCAGCTTGGCGCGCGAGTAGTAGTTTGCTCGCCTTCATCAAACAATGAAGCGCGCGGTGACCGTCGCGCGCGCCCGGCTCATCAACTGCTGCGAGGATAGTCCGCTCGCCGCACCAGGTTCTACTCATCGGCGGCGCTGAGCCGGATGAATATGCCGGCGATTGACTCAACTTTGTCGGGCGTATCTCATGATGTCGGCATAATTCCTCCGAGCAGTGAAAGAATCGCGGCAACCTCTTTTCATAAACCCCAACCAGATTTGACGCCCTGCGACGCGCGTTCGGCGGGAATGCCAGTTGCCTGTAAAGAAGCGGCATCCGGGAATGGCACTGCTGCCATTCCCATTCTCCAACTTTCAACAAAGGAGTGAGTTTATGTCAGCCAATAAACAAGGTGGCAAGGGCGGCCAGCAGGGTGGCCAACAGGGCGGTGGCCAGCAAGGCGGCCAGGGCGGCCAGCAAGGTGGCAAAGGCGGTCAGGGCGGCCAACAGGGCGGCGGTAGCCAGGGCGGTCAACAGGGCGGCAGAGGCGGCCAGCAAGGTGGCCGTTAGTTCGCCATTGCTCTCACAGGCTGCGCGTCTTGTCGCAGCCTTCCCCCCAACTCAACCATCCTCTTGCGCGGTTTCAACGGGCCGGCGGCCTTCCTCTTTCCACCTACGCCAGTCTGAGAGAGGATTTCACCGTGGCCGCTACCGGCGATGAACGATCTCGCGCGCTTCACTCGCCGTTTGACTTGCCGGAGACCCGTGATGAAAAAAGTAATTCTCATTATTTTCACACTGCTGCTCGCGCTGTCTTTCTCGTCCTGCGTCGGGATCGGTTATTCCAGTCGTGGCGGTTGGTTCGTGTGGCCGGGCAGTTGTGGGCTGCTGGTGATCATCCTCTTGATCTTCTTTCTGAGCAGGCGTCGCCGGTAAAGCGACCACAAGCCATCTTCACTGATAGTTATCCGCCCGGCGGTTCGCCGCGACAGACTCCCGCAGCGACGACCCGCGCACCGCCCCCTTCGCCCCCACCTCGCACGCCACGTCCGATGAAAAAAGGAGGTAAAATGCGCGCCAATCGGGAGCGGCCAAAGAATACAGGTGCTATACTCTTTCATGGACGTTGACAGAAGCAAAAAGCAGATAGATGCATAGATAGATGCACAGACGGTTGATCAACTCCAATCAGCATGAAATTCTTCAAACGTTTCCTGTTGAAGTTGACCGAGTCAACGGGCATCAAGAGGCGGCGCGCATCGCTTCGGCGCAAGAGGTTAGCGTGGCGCAACCATTGAGTAGCACCAACGACAATCTGGAGGAATATGGCTGTCCGTCTTTTTGTTGGCAATCTCCCCTATAGCACAACCGAAGCGGAGTTGAGAGAGCACTTCGCGCCGGTCGGCCCACTCACCTATGTTCACCTGCCCACGGACAGGGAGAGCGGCAGGCCGCGCGGCTTCGCTTTTGTGGAATTCGACGATGCGTCGCAGGCCGAAGAAGCCGTGCGGCGCTTTAACAATCAACTCTTCAAGGGCAGGCCCATCGCGGTCAACGAGGCGCGCGCCAGAGACGACCGTTCGCGCCCCAGCCCGCCGCGCCCGCCGCTGGCCCGGCCTTCGCCGCCACCAAGCAATTTGGCACCGCCGAGCGGCGAGAGAAGCAGTCGCGATTTTGGTCCGGACGCGCCGCCGCGTCGCAGCCGCGCCAAGAATAAAGGCGGCCCCCGAACAGAACGCGCGCCGAAAGGGCCGATGCGCGAGGTGGTTCGCGGGCAGTTCTTTGGCGACGATAATGACTCTTATGATGACGACCTTGACGGCGAAAATTTTGCCAGCCGCGTGAACGATTCAGAGGATGAGGAGAATTATTGATCCGTCCCAATGGTGAATAGCGAAATGCCGATCAGTTTCGAGCGGCGTTTGGAAAAAGGAAATGAGGATTAACTAGATGGCGAAAAAATCACGACCGACATTTCAGAAGCGAGAAAAAGAGAAAGCGCGCATACAGAAGCAGAAGGATAAAGAGGCTCGCCGGATCGAGTCTAAAGAGCGCAGGGGGAACGCAGCACCGATCATCGCAGGTGAAGACCCGGACATCGCCGGCATTCGCCCCGGCCCGCAGCCTTTGCCCGAACAATGGGATTATGCCGACGACAGGAGCGGAGTTGAATAGTAACCCGTAATACAAACTCAGCAAGCCCGGTAAGGGCGACTGCATATTGGCGTATAGGGGCGGCCCTGCGGTGGTCGCCCCTATCTACGCTACACCACGCAGGGGCGACCACCGCAGGGTCGCCCTTACATGACTTCAATCAGTTCTTCTTCGGATTCCCTTCAGGCAAGCGGCGCGGCTCGTAGTAAGGTTTGCCGTTGAGCTTCTTCACTTCACTCCAGAAGTCCGTTCCATAATCGCGCTCGGCGTCGCTTAGCGCCCACGCCTGGCGCTTGTAGTTCCAGTTGTCCGGTGCCAGCCGCTGCGCTTCCTTGAAGTGCGCGATGGCGTCCGCGCCGAAGCCCTTCTTATAAAGGTACTCGCCGAGAGCGAACTCGGCGTCGGCCATTGCGCGGCTCTGATCCTGCGGCGTCAACCGCTCTTTCAATTCCGCCGCGCTCAAGACGAACTGGCTGCCGTCGCCTTTCTCGGCCCAGTCGCGTATGGCGTCCAGGTACGGGCTGGCGTCCAGGTGATGAAAGACCTTATAGCGGTCGTCTACGTAAGCGACTTCGTTGGGGCGCACGATGCGCCCCTTCTCGTTGATCCAGACCGCCGTCGGAACGTTCACCATGTTGTAGAGTTGCGTCACCAGATGCTTGTCATCAATCAGCACCGTGTAATCGAGCTTTTCGCGCGTGATCCACGGCCCGGCATCCTTGACGCCGCCGGTGTCCTGCGCCACCGAGACGATTTCGAAGTTCTTACCCTTCAACTCCTGATAGAGCTTTTGCCATCCTGGCAAATCGAAGCGGCACCCTCACCACGACGCCCAGGTCAGCAGCAGAACCTTCTTGCCGCGAAAGTCCGAGAGCGCGTGCGGCTTGCCGTTGATGTCGGGCAGCGAGAAGTCCGGCGCGTCGAGACTGGTGAGATGGGCTTCGGCCTCCTGCGCGCGCGTCCCGAAGTACCAGACCTGATGCCCGGCGTCCGAGGCAACGGGCTGCTTGATGAGCCGCGCGAATGCGCTCAAGTTGAACCAGTCAACCGCTCCCTTCCTCGCGACGAATTCCGACTTGCGCGCCTTCGGCAGCGGGAAGCAGAGCGTATCGCGGCAGACGCCCTGCGGCTTGACCTCGAAGCGCGTCGCGCGCTTGAGGTCGCTCATCGTTACCCACAGGTCGCTGGCCGCTTCGGCGGGCGCGGCCACTTCCGTCGCTATCGCGTCATAGATGATCACGCGCCGCCCCTGAGCGGACGCCTCAGCCACGACGACCGCACAACCAATCAGCAGCGCACACAAACAGGTTCTAAGCATATAGCTACCTCGCGATTCCACTGTGATGGCTCACCTTTGCCGTGCCGTGATCGTAATAACTGCGATGATATACAAAAGGTGAAAAGCAAAGCAAGAAGCCGCACGCCGAATATCATGGATCACCGGATTGATCTCCACGTTTTTTGACAACACAGGGGTCGCCGCAGACATCCAACTCTTCAAACATTCAGCCCGTCTTGTGTGGTTCAGCAAGAGACCGTTAAAATTAGAATCATAGTTCACGCAGGAGATGTGCAATGAAGAAGAGTTTGGTCGCCGTTTTTTTTGCGCTGACAATGTTGTGCCCGCTGGCCTTCGCGCAGCAGCCGAAGGCGGTCGCGCCGGCCAAGTCGAATGCGCCGACAGACATCCCTGATGTCATCCGCCGATTCGCCGCCGCCGAGAGCGAGAATAAGATCGCCCGCAACAACTACACCTTCACACAGGATTTTGACCTGTTGACAATCGGCGAGGCCGGTTCAATCACGGGCCGCTTCAAGCGCGTGTCGGACATCGTTTATGACGACCTCGGCAACCGCGTCGAGAAGATCACCTTTTTCCCCGCCTCGACGCTGGTCGAGTTGCAGATCACGGCGGAGGACATGAAAGACCTCGCCGGCGTGCAGCCGTTCGCGCTGACCACCGAAGATTTGCCGAAGTACCAGATTGATTATATCGGCAAAGAGAAGATTGACGAGCTGAACACCTACGCCTTCAACGTCAAGCCAAAGCAGTTCGTCAAAGGCGAGCGATATTTCCAGGGGCGCATCTGGGTTGACGATCAGGACTTGCAGGTCGTCAAGGTGCAGGGGCAGGCTGTGCCCGAAGTCGGCGATCAAAAATTCCCGCACTTTGAAAGCTACCGCGAGAACATAGACGGGCGTTACTGGTTCCCGACCTACATCTATGCCGACGACGTTCTGGACTTCAAGAAAGGCCCCAGCGTGCACCTGCGCATGACGGTGCGCTTCACGAATTACAAGCGGTTCGGCGGCAGAATACGCGTCCTCGACGACGGCGGCGAAGTCAGTAATGAAGATGACAATAAGAGCGGCGACAAGACGAAGCCCGCGACGCCGCCGCCGCCTAGCCCGAATAAGCCGCCGGCACAGAAAACCGAGTCGGAGCCGAAGCTGAAGCGCCCCGGCGACCGGCCTTGATCGCCCGGCGGTAAGCTGCATATGAATGCCCAGCCGATACGCGCCACCTTATGCGCGGCCCTGCTCCTTTGCGTTGTCGCCGCGCCCGCGCCGGCAAGCCTCGGCGGTTTGACGCGCGCGCAGGCGACAACGCAGGCAACGCCGGCAGACGTACTCGCCGCCAGCGCCGCCAAGGGCGCGGCGTTGCTCGCGGCGCTGCGTGAGTACACTTACTATGTCGAGCTGACGATTCAAACCATCAGCCAGGCCGACACCGTTACAGGCAAGTTTTACCGCTTCTCGCAAATCTCCTTTGACAAAGATGGCAGGCGGCAGGAGCGCATTCTGGAGAACACCTCGACGCTGCCCGAAGAGGTGCACATCGGCACCAACGCGGTCAACAACCTGACGCGGGTCTATCAATTCGTCATCACGCCCGCGAGCATGAACGATTACGAATTCAACTACGTCGGGCGCGAGCGCGTTGACGAGTTGAACACCTATGTCTTCGACGTGAAGCCGAAGGTGAGATTGCCCGACCCCGACAAGAGCGGCGAACGTTACCTGCGGGGCCGCATCTGGATTGACGATCAGGACATGTGCATCGTCAAGATCGCCGGCGAAGCCCTGCCCGAACAGAGCAATCATCGCACGCCGAAGTTCGAGACCTTCTTTCAGAACGTTGACCGTTACTGGTTCCCCGCCTTCGTCGCCGCCGACGACAGCGTCCGCATGGGCAAGTACACGACCCGCGTCGTGGTGAAGGCGCATTTCACCACCTACAAGAGAGTGACGAAGACAGGATGACTGCTCCCACGCCAGCCGCGAACCCGCTCGCCTCGGCGTGGGTTCGCCTGATCTGCGCCGCACTGGTCTTTGTGGCGGCCATTACACTCTACGCTTCGACGCTCGCGCCGACGGTGACGCTCGTAGACAGCGGCGAGCTGATCCTCGCGGCCAGGACGCTTGGCGTCGCTCACCCGCCCGGTTTTCCGCTGTACGTGCTGCTGGCGCACGTCTTCACGTGGCTGCCGATTGGCTCCGTAGCGGCGCGCGTCAACTTCGCCTCGGCGCTGTTTGCGGCGCTGGCCGCTGCGACCTTGACGCTCGTCGTCGCCGAGATGCTCTTGAGCCTCAACGCCCTTCCCTTCACCACCAGTAAGTCTCAAAAGTCCGACCGCAGGGCCAGAAAGCCGTCTCCCGACGCGGCGCGCAGCCAACCCGCCAGCGGCGTCGAGCGTTGGGTGATCTACGTCGCGCCGTGCGTGATGGCCGGGCTGCTGTTTGCCGGCTCGCGGACGCTCTGGGCTTACGCGACGATCACCGAAGTCTACACGCTGAGCACGCTGCTCATCGTCGTCATCTTTTTCCTGATGTTCGGCTGGCGGCGGCGCGTCGTCGCCGAGCGCGCGGCGAGCGGCAAGGCGATACGCGGCGGTCACATCGCCAGTCCTCACGACCGCTGGCTGTACGCCGCCGCGCTCGTCTTCGGCCTCGCCCTCGGCGTGCATCACGTCAGCGTCGCCGTCACGCTGCCGGCCTTCGCGCTTCTGGTACTGGCCGCCGAAGGCTTCGGTTTTTTCGCCAGCAAGCGGCTGCTGAAAGCGGCGATGTTCGCCGCCGCCGGGCTTGCCGTCTACCTTTATCTGCCGCTGGCGGCACACGCGAAGCCGCTGCTGAACTGGGGCGACCCGCATTCGCCGGAGAGAATCTGGTGGCACGTCACGGGCAAGCAATATCAAGTCTTTTTCGACTTCTCGCCGGAGATCGTCATCAGGCAGTTCAAAGTCTTCCTGAGCTTGATCGGGCGCGAGTTCGGCTTTAACTGGCTGCCGCTCGGACTGCTGATGGCGCTCGTGGGTCTGGTCGCCCTGTTCAAGCGCGATCACACGCTGGGCTGGTGTTTTGTAACGATCATCGCTTTCGATCTGGCGTGGGCGCTCAACTACGAGATCGCCGAAGACAAAGACGCGTATTACCTGCCGACCTTCCTGACCTTGAGCATTGCGGCGGGCTACGGCATCGTTTGGCTGCTTGAACGGCTGCGCCGCACGCGGATGCCGGTCAAGCCGGTCGTCAGTATCGGCGTGGTCGTGGCGCTGTTGATCCCGGCAATCGCGATTGCCGCCAACTTCGATTTCAATAACCGCCATCGCTACTTCATCGCGCGCGATTATGTCGAGAACATCCTGAAGACCGTAGAGCCGAACGGCATGCTGTTGACGGATGACTGGCAGGTTTACTCGCCGCTGCTCTACCTGCGCGAGGTCGAAGGCGTCCGCAAGGATGTCATCGCCATGGACATACAACAACTGCGCCGCACGTGGTATTACGATTATCTCAAGACGGCTTACCCTCAGATGATGGCGGCTTCGGGCGACAAAGTAGACGACTTCTTTGCAGACTTGAGTCACTGGGAGCACGACCCGGATTTATATCAGCGCGACGCGATGCTGAACGAGCGCATCAACACGCGCTTTTATGACATGATCGAGGCGTTCGTTACCCATCAACTTGCCGGCGGGCCGGTCTACGTCACGTTGAACATCGCGACCAACACACAGGGGCAGAATCATGAGCTGGGCGACTGGCTGCGTAAGACTTATGATCTGGTGCCGTGCGGGCTGGTCTTTCAGGTGGTCAACAAAGGCGGCTTCACCGAGCCTGCCGACGTGCAGTTGCAGACGCGCGGCTTGAGCAACGGCTCTCTCAAGTTCACAGACGACGATGTTGTGAGAGTGAAAGTGCTGCCGGTCTACAAAGTGATGCTGACGAATCGCGGCCTCTATCTGGCCGCCTATGGCCGCCACGAACGCGCCATTGCAGCCTTCAGAGAGGCGCTGGCGATTGACCCGAATTACAAACCCGCCGAGCAGGGCTTGAACGACAGCCTGCGAGCCTTGCGCAAAAGCGAAGCGGCTAAGTAGAACGGCAATGCATCAGGCGGTCAAAGCAGATGTCATAGCGGCAATCCTGCTTGCTTTTCGTGCAATATCGTCTGCAATGGGGCGATAGCAGATGCAATCTCCCCGATTGCAGATGTAATCGCGGCGATCCGAGAGGGATTTTTCCGCTTCCCGTGTCGGATTGCCACAATCCGAGTCGGGAAAATGCCGATTCCCTCTCGGATTACCGCGATCCGAGTCGGGAAAACGCCAAACCCAATTGGGGAAAGCCTTTTCCGAGTCGGGAAAACGGAATTCCGAGTCGGGGGAAGCGTTTTCCGAGATGGGAAAATCAAAAACCGGATTGGGTTTTACAAAATCCGAGACGGGAAAATCAAAAACCGGATTGGATTTTACAAAATCCGGGATGGGAAAAGTAAAAACCGAGATGGGTTTTGCAAAATCCGAGATGGGAAAAGCAAAAACCGAGTTGGGTTTTGCAAAATCCGGGATGGGAAAAGCAAATTCCGAGTCGGGAAAGCCAAAATCCGAGATGGAATAACCAGAATCCTGGATGCGTTTGCCGTAGCCGCATCGGCACTGGCCTTAGTCGCATTCGCATTTATGATTAGAATATTTGAGATGATCGTAAAACGTTCTGCTCTCACCCTTAAGCCGCTTGCTCGCGGCGGGCGGCGCTGTGTAAGATGAGGGCAAGCAATCTCAGGCAGAAGTCATATGTCAGGAGCACTCGATTTTCGTAAGCTGTTCGGCGCGCCTTTATCGTCGGCGGAGATTTTCGACGCGATGTATAAACGCTTCGACGAAGGCACGCAGGTCGCCGCTATGGCGACGGTTGTGAAGACTAAAGGCTCGACGCCGCAGCAGGTCGGCGCTAAGATGGTCGTCTTCGATGACGGCTCGTTCATCGGCACGGTCGGCGGCGGCTGTGTCGAAGCCGACATTTATGCCATGTGCCGCGAAGCCATCGAGACCGGCGAGATGGACGTTCACGAATTCAACTTGAATGACGATTACGCGCAGGCCGACGGCATGGTCTGCGGCGGCACGATGTTTGTGCTGATCGAACGCTGGACGCCGGACGATGAACGGTATTAACAACACCCCGCCTCACGAAAATCGCCACGGCGGCAGCCCCGCCTGTGCTAAACTTTTCATTTATGTCAGAGCAACGTGTGCTCATCGTTGATGACGAAGAAGCGGCGCGGCAGGGCTTGAGCGAGCTGGTCGCCGGCTGGGGCTATCGCACGGCCACCGCCGCCGATGGTATGGACGCGCTGGAGCGCGTTGACAGCTTCACGCCGCTGGTCGTTATCACCGATGTCATCATGCCAAAGTTCGACGGCTTCAAGCTGCTGTCGCGGCTGCGCCAGGAGCACCCGGAGATCGCCGTCATCCTGCTGACCGGGCAAGGCTCCGTAGACATGGCCATCCGCTCGGTCAAAGACGAGGGCGCGTTTTATTACTTCGAGAAGCCCATAGATATGCGGCGCTTGCAGCTCGTCTTGAAGCGCGCCGCCGAGTTCAGCAACGCGCGCCGCGAAAACGAAGTCCTGCGCCGCCAGTTGCGTCAGTACGGCGCGTTTGGCGAGATGGTCGGCAACTCTGAGGCGATGCGCGAAGTCTACACGATCATCGAACAGGTCGCGCCGAGCGCCGTCTCGGTCTTCGTCACAGGCGAGTCGGGCACCGGCAAAGAGATGGTCGCGCGCACCATTCACAAGCTCTCGCCGCGCGTGATGCAGCCGTTCATCGCTATCAACTGCGCCGCTATGCCTGAGACGCTCATGGAATCCGAGCTGTTCGGCCACGAGAAGGGCGCTTTCACGGGCGCGGCGGATCGGCGCATCGGTTGTTTTGAGCTGGCTAATAACGGCACGCTATTGCTCGACGAGCTGGCCGAGATGCCTGTGCAGTTGCAGGCCAAGCTGCTGCGCGTGCTCGAAGACCGCAGCGTTCGCCGGCTGGGCGGCGCTAAAGAGCACGCCGTTGACGTGCGCGTGATCGCGGCGACCAACAAAGACCCGCTGCGCGCGGTTAAAGAGGGCAAGCTGCGCGAGGACTTGCTGTACCGTCTGAACGTTATTACAATCAAGCTGCCCCCGCTGCGCGACCACCGGGACGACATCCCGCTGCTGACGCAGCACATGATTGATGAATTGAGCCGGCGCCATCAAAAGACCGCGCGATTAATTTCGACAGAAGCCATGGAGTTAATGATGGGCTATCACTGGCCCGGCAACGTCCGCGAGCTTCGCAATGTGATCGAACGGGCGGTGGTCATTTGCGATGGCGAACAGATCGAACGACGCCACCTGCCGCTACACGTCACCGGCCAGACACCCTCACCCACGGCTGATGCCGTTATGATCCCTATCGGCATGCCGCTCGATGAAGTCGAGCGCCGCGTCATCCTGAGCACGCTGGCGCGCACCGATTATAACAAGACGCGCACGGCCGAGACTTTGCGCATCAGCCTGAAGACGCTGCACAACAAGCTGAAGGCGTACAGAGAAGCAGGTATTGAGAAAGACGAATGATAAGCAATGAATGATGAACTAAAGAGAAAAAGGCAACCGGATTGTTTGTAGATCATGCCTTGCTCGTTTTCCTTTAATTCATCATTTATCATCTCTCGCTCATCATTGGGTTAAGCGCATGGCGATTACCGCGGCTGCCGGAAAACAACTGACGCAGGAGACTCGGCTCGACCGCGCCGAAGAGCCGACGCGCGGCGCGAGCTTGCCTTCGTTCGGCCTGCGCGGTCGCCAGATCTCGCTGATCACGGCGCTGGTGGCGCTGGTCGTGCTCGTTGCCACCACCATCAACATCGCCACGCTGACCGCCGTCATCATTAACCGCACGCAGAAAGAGGCGGAGCAGATTTACCACCAGATCAACTACGCCGTTAATCAAGAACTGGCGCGCGGCGAGAGCAACCCATACGCGACCATCGCCGGCGATCATTCGGACGTGCGCGCCCTGATGGATTCGACCATCGTCTCGTCGAACTCAATCGCTTACATCTACCTGACCAACGTCAGCGGCCAGATCATCACCGACGAAAAGGGGCGCAACGAAGCCGCCGCCAACCGGCACATGATCGGCGAGCTTTCGCTTGAGCGGCCCGACCTTGAGAGGCTCGGCGACGAGAGCGCCTACGTGCAGTTGGTGCGCGTTTTCTTCGGCTCGTCGGCTTATGAATATCAGCGCAACATCCCCGACGACAGGTCGTCTAAGAAGAATGACGCGGCGGCGAAACCCCTGACCGAGACGGGCAGCGATGACGCCTTCAGAGGCCGGCTCCACATCGGCATATCGGCAGCCGCCTTGCGGCAGGAGTTGCGAATACCGATTCGCAACAACCTGATCATTGGCCTGCTGGCGATACTGGGCGCGGCGGTCGTCGCCATCAGCTCGGCGAACCTGCTGCTGCGCCCGCTCAAAGCCATCGCCACAGGCATAGACCGCATCGGCATGGAGGGCGAAGCGCCGGCGATTCATGAAGCCGCTCTGCCGAAGGATGATGTGCTGACCGGCGTGACGACGCGGCTCAAGCAGTTGAGCGAGCGGCTCGCCGGCGAGCGCACAGAGCTGGAGTTGATGCGTGGCCGCTTGCGTCAGGTCATCAGCCACCTCGAAGAGCGCCTGCTGTTAATCAACCGCGATGGTCGCGTGATCCTGACCAGTCCCGACGCCGAGCAGATTCTCGGTCTGCACAACGTCGAGCTGACCGGGCTGCCGATTGACGAATCGCTCGGCGCGAATCACCCGCTCGTCGAGACGGTCGAGCGCGCCTTCAGCGAACGCAAGTCCGTAGCGCGCACTACGCTTCACATCCCCGACGGCTCGCGCACGCGGCAACTGCTCACCTCTGTGCAATACATCGAAGACGCCGGCGAGCCGGTCGGCGCGCTCATCAGCCTGCGCGATTACGAGTCGTTTCAGAAGTACGAGTCGCAGTGGGATTTGTCGAAGAAGCTCGCAGACCTTGGGCGCATCACGTCGGGCATCGCCCACGAAGTCAAGAACCCGCTCAACGCCATGGTGATCCACCTGGAGATACTGCGCTCGAAGATCGAGAACGGCGCTGCCGACCCGAAGCCGCAGCTTGAGATTTTAGACAGCGAGATCAAGCGGCTCGACCGCGTCGTGCAGACCTTCCTGAACTTCACGCGGCCACTGGAGATCAAGCTGGAGCCCGTGGACGTGAACGCCATCGTCAATCAGGTCGTCGTGCTCGCCGGCATGGAGGCCGCCGAGCGCGGCGTGACGATCAACCGCGAAATGGTCAGCGGCGCGCTGGTCGTCAACGGCGATGCTGACATGCTTAAGCAGGCGTTGTTGAACGTCATTCAGAACGGCTCGCAGGCCATGCCCGAAGGCGGGCCGTTGAAGGTCAGGACGTGGCGCGGCAGCGACGGCTCGGCCTGCATCACGATCACGGATCGCGGCATCGGCATCCCCGCCGAAGCCCGCGAGCGCATTTTTAATTTATACTACACCACCAAAAAAGGCGGCACCGGCATCGGCCTCGCGCAAGCCTTCCGCGCCGTGCAACTGCACAACGGCACCATCCGCTTCGCCAGCGAAGTCGGCGTCGGCTCGACCTTCGAGATCATTCTGCCGGCGATGAATTGAAGAAAATCTTTTCGCCCTGCGAACCCTGAGCCGCCCTCGCACATCCCAAAGCGGGGTTATAGGATCAAGCAGATGGGATTGCCGGAGGACTCTTATGTTTTCGCCATCCCTCAATCGCGCCCTTGCGGCCACCGCCGCCGCTTTATTACTCACCGCCACTTTCGTCACCGCGCAAGATTATGAGCCGACGCTGAAGATTACTCGTCCCGCTACGGCTGAGAAGTCGTACACGCGCAACACGCCGACGCTTGCGCTCGATCACGACAGCGCCTTCCAGCGACTGCGCGGCGGGGTGGCCGTCGCCGCGCAAGCCGCTCAGCCAGGCAAGGCGCTGCGCCAGCGCGATGCCGCTCACCAGCGCGTCAACGCCTTTGCCAGAAAGAGTCAACTCGCCAGCGCGCCCACCATCTTGAGCTTCGGCACAGGCGGCGGCGACCGCGATGAGATAGAGCCGAACGACACCGTCGCGCAAGGCGTCTCGCTGCCCGTCAACATCTTCGGCAAGATTCGTTTCGTGCTCGACGTGGATTACTTCGCCTTCGACGCGCTGGCCGGGCAGCAGATCACCGTCGAGGCGTTCGCGGCGCGGCTGCCGCGCTCACGTCTGATTGCCGACATCGCCCTGTTTGACGCCAGTGGCAACTTGCTGGCGTCGAGCCTCGGCAGCGCCACGCTTGATCCATTGATTCGTTACACCCCGACGAGCGATCAAGTGCTGATCGTCGGCATCACTGACGCGGATGATCTGGGCGGCTCCAAGTTCGATTACCTGCTCAACATCACGCGCGGCGTTGACGCGGACGAGGTGGAGCCGAACGGAAGCACGGCGCAGGGGCTGTCTGAAGTTCCCGCGACGATCTTTGGCGAGATCAGTACGGCAAACGATGTGGACTTCTACAGCTTCACGGCGACCGCCGGGCAGACCTTGATCGTTGACGTTGACGCCGAGGTGCTCGGCTCGCGCCTCGACCCCGAAGTGAATTTGAGCGACCCGCAGACCGGCGCGGAGTTCTTCTATAACGATCAGAGCGATGGCGACGACCCGCGCTTCAACATTGTGCTGCCTTACACGGGTCGCTACATCATTGGCGTGGGCGCATTCAACTCGAACTCGACAGGCTTCTATCGCCTGAACGCTTCGCTCGTCAGCGGCACGGGCGCGCCGCTGATCACGCAGGTCACGCACCTGTCGAAGAAGCTGATCGAAGTCCAGGGCACCGGCTTCGTTGCGGGCACGACCGTCAACGTCAACGGCGTGGACAGGCGAACCACCTTTGTGAGCAGCGGCACGCTCCGTGCAAAAGTCAAAGCGCGGACGGGCGACGCCGTGACCGTGGCGAATCCGCCCGACGACAGGCGATCTAATCCTTTAATCGTGCAATGACGTAAGATCGCCCGCGTTTGTGGTCGCATACGCGCGCGCGTTGACAGGCAGATCATCGCGACCGGCTGCGCTATATCGGCAATGCGTTACACGATATGGTGAGCCGGTCGCCGAACTCAAAGACATTTTGATGCAGGCAGCATGTAAAAAATACATGGATAGCGAAGGCGAACCGGCGTGCGCGTGCTTGCTTTTGAATCACAAAGATAATTGAGGAGGAGAGCAATCATGTCTATGAAATTTACAGCCATCATGCTGGCGGCGGTGCTTGGGGCAGCAAGCCTGCTGGCTGTCAGCACGCCGCGCTCGACCGGTGGTGGCAGCGCCCTTGAGGCTTCCGTTCTCGCCAGCCCTACAGCGCCGCAGCCCAACAACGCAGAGCCGGTCACTGACGCCTACCTCGGCGATTACAAGTCGGGCTATGCGGATGGCTTCAACGCCGGCGTGTCTAGCCTGGCCTATCCCGACACCGCGCAGATGGCCAGCACGGCGCGCGGCTATCTCGACGGCTTCGGGCAAGGCTATAGCGACGGGCAGAATCAGCAGGCCAGTCTGCGCAATCAGCTCTGCGATAAAGAGACGGTCAGCGAGAGCGGCGGCGGCGTGCGCCCATACGCTTCGCAGCAAGCTTCTGCGCCGGGGCGGGCCGCCACGTCGCGTGTGCTTGGTAATCGAGCTTACAATAGCGAGGCGCGCGCCAGAACGGTTGATAATGGCATGAGTTCGACGGCGCGCAAGGCGCTGTTGATCGGCGGCGGCGCGGCAGTCGGCGCGGGACTTGGCGGCGCGATTGGCGGCGGCAAAGGCGCGGCGATTGGCGCCTTGGTCGGCGGCGGCGCTGGAACCTACATGGCGGTCAAGAAGAAACCGCAGCGCGCTTTCAACCGCCGGCTGACGGCCAAGCACGTGGCGACGCGGGCGCTGATTGGCGGCGGCGCGGGCGCGCTGATCGGGGCGCTGGCGGGCGGCAAGCGCGGCGCGCTGGCGGGTGCGGCTTTAGGCGGTGGCGGCGGCGCGCTCTGGTCGCTGATGAGCGGCAGGCGCAGCAGCCGGCGCTAGCCCTTGTGATAACGCCGCGCGCTCGTTTGTGCGAAGTCGCGGGCGAGCCGGTCGGCACGCCGGACAGCGAGCGCCGGGCGATTTTTTGACAACCGGGAGGGCGAAGCACCATGGCCTCGCCCTCATTTCAACTGCCCTTTTTGAGTGGGCGTAACAGACTATTCCGCAGGATTTTCAGGTATCGGCTGACTCGGCAGGAACAAGACGACAGCGCGCAGGAGATGATTCTTGACAGCCCCCAATCGCTGTGATTCAATGCCAACGTGGTAATGAAGCAACGTCTTGTATCGTCATCAAAAATAAAATAAGCCCCGTAGCCAGGTGTTCGGTTCTTCAGCAGTAGAGGACGAGCCAAAGGGATGCAACGTCCCGCATGCTCGGCGACTTGTCTGACGACGCCATACGTCATCTGATTCGTTGCCGAATAATCGGGCGCTGACAGATTCGCAGCGCCACTCACGCGCGCGACGACTGACTGAGGGTTTGACATGAACTACCACTGCAGGAGCCTGCTCAAAGCCGCACTGTGTTTACTGGTGCTGGCGCTCTCGACCATTCCCGCCAAAGCAACTTCCGTCGTCATGCTAACGGATGAAGAACTCATCCTCAGTTCCAGAGTTATCGTCACCGGCACGGTGCGGAGCGTCTTCAGCGCCTGGAACGACGAGCATAACGCCATCTACACGTATGTCGAAGTGCGCCCGGATCGCTTCTTGAAAGGCGATCTCGGCACGAAGCGCATCGTGCTCAAGCAACTGGGCGGCACCGTCGGCACGGGCGGCATGCGCATCAACGGGCAGCCGCAGTTCACGCGCGGCCAGCAAGTCTTGCTCTACTTGAGCACGGCACCCGACGGCACGCTGCGCACGGCTCACTTCTTCATGGGCGCCTTCTCTATCGTCAAGGACGCCGCGACCGCTACCGAGTATGCGACGCGCGACGTTGACGCAGCGACGGTTGAGTCGCTGCCCCGCCCTGACGGTCAGGTGGTGATGAATCGCGCGCCGCTTCAGGATTACCTGCATGAGATCAGCGACACGTTGCAGCGCGGTCCGATGATCCTTCAGCACACTGAAAGTGAAGAAAGTGAGCCGCCCATTGTCGCGGTGCCGCCGGAGTGGCGGCGCAAGCAGCAGAAGGCCGGCGACGTTAGTGCTCAGTTCGTGTTGATGGGTGATGGGGTGCGCTGGTTTGAGCCGGATGCGGGCCAGCCGATCAACTTTTATATCAACCCCAGCAGTTCGCCGATTGCCGGCGGCGCGCCCAACGAGATCAGCCGCGCCATGAATGCATGGAGCGCGCAAAGTGGCGCTAACGTCACCATACGGTCGGCAGGGCAGACCGGCAGTTGCGGCATGCTCGCTGATGGGACAAACACCATCTCCTTCGGCGATTGCATGGGCCAGTTGCAACCGCCCTTCGGCTGCGCTGGCGTCCTCGCCATCACGCAGACCAGTTGGAATCCGAGTGAAACTCGCACCGTCGGCGGTAGAACGTATAGCCGCGCGGTTGAAGCTGACCTCGTCTTCAACAGAGGCATGGATTGTTTTTTAAGCGTTTCAGCCAACCTCGCTGAAGTCCTCTGTCACGAGTTAGGCCACGCAATGGGGCTGGGCCATTCGGCAGACTCCAACGCGATTATGTGGTCAGTCGCTCACGGTCGCGGGCGCGATGCCACGCTTGGCAGTGATGACCGTGCGGGCATCCTGTCGCTCTATCCTTCGACGGGCGGCGGCACAGGCGGCGGTGGCGGCGGCACGGGCGGTGGCGGCGGCGGCGGCGGCCTCCCAGTCCCGCTCGCGATTATGACCACGGCACTGCCGACAGCTACGGCAGGACGTTTCTACAGTCAATCATTGTCGGCGACCGGCGGGGCATCGCCTTATCGCTGGACATTGATCGCAGGTCTGCCCATCGGGTTAAACCTGACGCCGGATGGCCTGATTCAAGGGACGACGACCCGCACCGGCTCATATTCCGTCTTCGTGCAGGTCACGGATCAAATGGCGACCGTGGATTCGCAGCGCATCGCCATGGAAGTGCGAACCGATACGCCCTTCGTCTACCCGGAGATTTCGCGCGTCAAGGTCAAGAAGAGTAAAAAGATCACTGTCTTCGGGGTGAACTTCCGACAGGATGCGCAAATCATTCTCAATGGCCTGTTGCTGACGCCGTTATGGTTTGAACGGGATGGCGACACCACGATTGTGTTTGTCAAACATAAGATAGGCCCGCCGGGAACGAATGTGATCTACGTGCAGAATCCCGACACCCGCTCGCAGGGATATGTTTTCTAGCTCTCTGAGATTCCACCCGTCCGACTTTTGCCGAAAAGCATGGCAGAGGAGCCGGGACGGGTGGAATTTTCCTTTCAGGTTTGCTAAATTTTTCCTTCGCCAATTCGGGCGCTTAGCTCAGTCGGTAGAGCACTGTCTTCACACGGCAGGGGTCACTGGTTCGAGTCCAGTAGCGCCCATCTCATCAACTAACAAATTTCAGCCACCGTTGCGGTGGCTTTTTTAGTTTGGTCAATCATGCGGCGCGTCTCAAGAAGCGTTTGGCGAAGCCATGAACTTGTGAGCGGGGGAGCGATGAGTTAATATGATGGGCCGGTTGCGTGCCGACCTGCTTTCATGTTCATCTCAGGCGGAACCCACGAATTGAAATGGAACCGCGACAGCCGTTCGCTACCGCGCCGGACTTGCAGTCGAGATATTCGCTATGATGAGACGACCTACAAAAGTAATCAGCAGAATGAGCGGCGACGTTCGCATCATTAAGATCACCGGGCGGCTCGATCCGGGCGACGGCCCCGACCAGTTATTCGACATGGTTCAGCGTTTTGCTGAAGAGAACGAGATCAATTTCCTGCTTGATCTGCGCAGCGTCACTTACATCAGCAGCACGGGCGTCGGCAGTCTCATCAAGTGTTATCGTGCCGTCCTCAAACAGAAGGGGCAGGTCAAGTTGCTGTCGCCGTCGCAATCGGTGCGCAATATTCTGGCGATCTCGAAGCTCGATGGCGTCTTCGAAATTTTTTCGGATGAGGCAGAGGCGCTGGCCAGTTTCACCGAAAAAGCGCCGGAAAAAGAAGCCAAAAGCCGGAAATCAAAATAGGCGGGATTGCTAAATCAGCGCCCGTGCAAGAAATGAAAAGAGCGCGGTTCGTGTCTCAGCGAACTGCGCTCTTTAGTCTTTATCGGCTGAACTGGGAACGGCTTCAGGGCCTTCGATCCTTCTTAGGAGGCGGCTCTTTGGGGCGCGAATCGCCTTTCTTTTCGCGCTGCACGACAGGCCCCGGGCGGTCTTTCTTGCGGTCGTCTTTCTTCTGAGCCAAAACGACCGGCGTCGCCGCCGGCATAACGCCCAGCGTCAACCCGCCGAACAATGAAATGATAATGGCCAAAGCTACTTTCTTCATGACCGCGTCCTTCTCAATCACCGCTACGGTCTGCGGTCGCCGGGGCGTCCCCGCCGGGTGTCACCGCTGCCTGATTTATCACGCTCTTTCTTTTCGACGACAATGATCTGCATCTTTTCTTTACGGTCTTTATCTTCGGCAAAGACCAGCCCGGCACCAAATGCAGACATTAGCATAACACTCAAGGCAAACTTGTATAAACCCTTTTTCACGCTTCCTCCTAATGGAGGCAATCCCATCGTCCAACCACATAAACGCAACCATTGTTCCATGATCAATAAACCAACAAGTGCTGCTATTAGCTTATTTAGCCGGGCGGGTGCTGGCGTTAAGCACCCCTTTACGTTCCTGCGCACACTTTTTCGTGCATTCGTGGGATGTCAGGCGGGCAGGGCGAGTCACAGGCGGATTTCGCGAGAATCGTCAATCAGGCGTGGGGAAGGCGAGCGCAACCAGGCCGCGCACGTCGGCGCGCGCTATTTCTTGCGCTTATTCACTGCTTCTTTAAGCTGTTTGCCAACGCTGAAGCGCACGGTGCGGGTCGCCGGAATTTTGATGGCTTCGTTCGTATAAGGGTTATGTCCGCGCCGCGAACGGCGCTGTGAAACCTGAAAGGTGCCGAAACCGACGAGCGTGACTTTAGTGTTCCGCCGCAGGCTGTCGGTGATGGCTTCTTTCATGGCGTTAATGGCGCGCTCGGCTTCAGCCTTGCTGATGGAAGCCGCATTCGCGACCTTCTCGATCAAATCGCCCTGATTCATCGTCCCTCCTAAATCTCGTAGGCCAATGACCCGGCCAGCCCAATATGTAGTATGTGCTTCGGCGCGTTTATAGCATTTTGGCTCGAACCATGTCAACGATTTTCTAAACCCGCTCACCCTGAAATCGGCTCTAAGAGCCATTTTCAAGGTCAACATCAGGTATTTGAGGGAATTGAAGTCAGCAGAACCGATCAAGAGAACCGCAGGAAAACCTTCATCGTCGCAGGGGCGGCGGCCTGCGTAAAAGCGGCGACGCCTTCTTCGATAGCGAATTCGTTAGAAATCAACGCGCGAACCTCAACCGCGCGCCGCGCCAGCAGATCAAGGGCCGGCGCGAACCTGCCGCAACGCGAGCCGACGACGCGCAATTCGTTGACGACGACCGGCCATAGTTCGGCTGCCGTCTTTCCGTGATATGTGGATTTCATTACAATCGTGCCACGCGGGCGCGCGAGCGCAATCGCCATCGGCAGTCCGGTCGCCGAGCCGCTCGCTTCGACGACCACATCGAAACACTGGTTCAACGTCTGCGCGGCGAGCCAGGCTTGCGCTTCCGTTGGGTCGCTGCCGGCAACCGTCAGGCGCAAGCAGTGTGCGCCGATGCCATCAAGCAGCGCCAGTTTCTCCGCGTGTTTGCCAATGACCGTGAGCGCGCAGCCGCTTTGTGCCAGCACGCGACAGATGAGTTGCGCCAGCTTGCCGTCGCCGATCACGGCGACGCGGGTTGACGCATCAATGCTGACTTGCTCAAAGATGCCAGCGGCAGCGGCGAGCGGTTCGACGAAGACGGCTTCATCGTCCGGGATGGAATCGGGGACTTCGAGGAGATTGCTTAAGGGCAGCGAGAGGCAATCGGCGAACGCGCCGTCGCGGTCTTTGATGCCCAGCACCGTGCGCTGCGGGCAGTGGCGCGCGTCGCCTTCGCGGCACAGTGCGCACACACCGCAACCGGCGTTGATTTCGCCCACCACCCGGCGGCCCGCAAGTCGCTTGTCAGGCGATTCGATCACTCGCCCGACGAACTCATGGCCGAGCGTGCCGCGAAAGCCTGCATAGCCCTTGACGATCTCCAGATCAGTGTTGCAGATGCCGGCCCGCAACACCTGCACCAGCGCCTCGCCCTCGCGCCGCACCACCGGCGCATCAGCGACAAAGCGCAGCGTGCCATCGAATTGCAATGCTCTCATTACGGTCTCGTGAAGACGTATTGATTGGAAGCGCGCCCGCTCGCCGCAGGGCTTTCGACCGATACCACCACCGTATCGCCGGAGTGTATGACCTTGCGGAGTTTCTTGCGAGTCGCCGTGATCAGGTTGAACGTGCCGTCATCCTGACGCTGCCCAATGAAAGCGACCTTCGACAGAGCGATAACGTCTCCGCCTTTATTGATCGTCACAGCCACGTCGTTCTCGCTGAATCCTGCGCCGGTGATTCGCAGCGTCTCGCTGCCCTTGGGCGCGCGCGGGTATTCAACGCTAGTGATGGTCGGGAAGCCGACGCGCAGACGCAACGTGCCGCCGCTTCCCTTGCCCGTCACTTCGATCAGATAAGTCGTGCCGGCTTGCGCTTGAAAAGCCAGAACCGCGCGGCTCTGATTGGCGGGTGAATTGGCAAAGTCATCGTTGCAGGTGACTGCATTCAACGCGCCGCAAGCGCCCGTGTAGACGCCGACGACTGTGTCGTAATCACTGGCGCTAGTGTCCACGCCGATCACGGTATTCGCCGCCGGCGTGATGGAGTACCACACTGAATTCGTGCCTTGACTGCCCGCGCACGAGATCGGATCATCAGCCGCGCTGGTCGTTGCTTGCGTGTCCACTACATCTTGAAACGGCAGTGCTGAGATGGCGCGCGGCATCGCACAATCGTCATTCATCGAATCGCCGCCACCACCGCCGCCGCCACCACCACCTGATGATTCGAAGGCGACGCTGCCATAAAAGACCTCCTGCGCGCCGCGCCGCGTGTCTGTCCACATCAAGTGCGCTTTGCCGCTCGCGGCCTGGAGCGCGATGTAATCACCGAGACCGATCAGGCTGGCATTGCCAACCTGCTGCACATCGCTTTGTATCGTTGCATCAAAGCTCGCCGAGCTGACTCGCAGATTGTCGCCGAAGCTCTGGCCGCCATCGGTCGAACGGGCCAGGTAAACATCGAGCGTGTTGCCCGACGGATTATTGCGGCGGTCGTAAAAAGCAAGCTCGACATCGCCATTGGTCGAGTCAACGCTGAGGCGCGGGAAAAACTGATCAGCGCCCGTCGCATCACTATTCACCCTGACCGGAATCACCGAGCGGCCCATGTTCGGGTGATCGCCATTGGGCGGCGGCATCTTCGCGACGAACACGTCGGCGTCAAGGCCATTCCGAGTTTCGGCCCAGGCGACGTAGATCATGCCGTGATTGGGGCCATCGCTGCGGTCTACATCAATCACCGGATAACTGTTCATGCGCTTGACCGGTCGAATGAACAACGACGCATTAGGGTCTGAGAGCGAGCCGACGTAATCATATATGAACTGATCCGTGTTCGCTGCGATGTTCGGCGGCAGGAAGGTTTCACCGCCATCGAGCGATTCATTGAAATAGATTCGCTTCGGGTTGCCGATGCCTTCCCATGCAGCGTACAGCTGGCCGTTCGGGCCGGTCGTGATGGATGGCCCGCGCATGTCGCCGTTGTGGCTGATCGTCTTCGGCGCGGAAAAGGCGGCGTCGCCGGGCCGCAAGTGGTTCGTCAGGATCACGGTTCGAGCCGGCTCGACGCTGGCCCACACGACGTAGACGGTATTCTTAAAGGGGCTTGCCGGTGACGTATCAACCGTGATGCGGCACTGCTTGGCGATCTTCGACGCGCCCACATGGCCGATGTCGAGCGCCACCGGCAACGGCTCACTGAAGCTCTTGCCACCGTTCGTTGATTTGTAAAGATAAATGCCCGTATCGAAGCTGGCATTGTCGAGCATCAGCACGCACAGGTAGATATTGCCGTCGAGGTCTGAGGCGAGCGTGACGCTGGCGGCGCGGCTCCAGATCTTCTGCGGAGTTTCGAGCGGTAGCACGCCGTTGCCCCAGGTCTGCCCGCCGTCCGACGAATAGTAATAAGCGACGCGCGAGTTGCCGTTGCCTGAAGCGCCGCCTTCGAGCCACTTCGACGCGCCGACGATCACCTGCGGATTCGTGCGGCTGACGGCGACCGCCGGCTCGTCGCGCGGGTCGGCCTCTGCGGCGCTGATGACCGGCGTGTCAGTGATGACCGGCGCGCTCTGCATTTGCGCCACAGGCGTGGTGAACGGCGACTGGAAAGCGGCGAACGCCGCTATAATGAGCAAAGCGTAGTGGACGGAATGAGAAATAAAATTTTTTATGTTTCGATCCATGCTTCTCCTGTTTGATCGCCTGCCAGCGACGCGGGCAAAAAATTCTTTCACACCCATTCACAACACGCAAGCCGCGCGTCGCCGCAACTTTTCAAAGCCATGGCCGCGCCGCTATACTGGCTTGTTCATCGAACACACGGAGAAGGCAATTGGCGAAACAGCATTATCATTTGATCGGCATCTGCGGCACGGCGATGGCTTCGCTCGCGGGCATGCTGGTGGCGCAAGGCCATCAGGTCACAGGCTCGGACGAGAACGTCTATCCGCCGATGTCGCTGGAACTCAAGCGGCTCGGTATCCCCGTCTGCGAAGGCTACCGGCCAGACAACCTGCGCGAGCGGCCCGACATCGTTGTCGTCGGCAACGCCATCTCGCGCGGCAACCCTGAGCTTGAATTCGCGCTGAACGAAAAGCTGAACTACACCTCGATGGCGGCGGTCGTGAAAGAGAATTTCATTCGCGGCCATCACTCGGTTGTCGTCGCCGGCACGCATGGCAAGACGACGACGACCTCGCTGATGGCATGGGCGATGGAGCGCGCCGGAGCGCAGCCGTCTTTTCTGATCGGCGGCGTCGCCGAGAATTTCGACTCCTCGTTCCGCGTCGCCGACAGCCTCTACTTTGTCATCGAGGGCGACGAATACGATACCGCCTACTTCGACAAAGGGCCGAAGTTCATGCACTACCTGCCGGACACGGTCATCCTCAACAACGTCGAGTTCGATCATGCAGACATCTACCGCGACCTCGACGCCGTGAAGTTCGCCTTCAGCCGTTTAATCAACCTGATTCCACAACGCGGCGCGCTCGTCGCCGGCTGGGACTCGCCCACTGTGCGCGAGCTGGCGCCGCGCGCCTTCTGTCCGGTGATTACTTTCGGCATCGAAGAAGGTGCAGAGTGGCGCGCCACCGAGATTGACTTTGCGGGCGAGATGACGACCTTCGCGGTTCGTGTCGGCGGTGCGGATTTTGGTCATTATCGTACGCCGCTCGCGGGTTTGTTCAACGTCCGCAACTGCCTGGGCGTGATCGCCGCCGGCGAGGCGCTCGGCCTCGACCGGCGCGCGGTCGCCGAGGCGCTCGCCGAGTTCAAGAGCGTCAAGCGGCGCATGCAGGTGCGCGGCGTCGCGCGCGGCGTCACCGTGATTGACGACTTCGCGCACCACCCGACGGCGGTTCTCGAAACGCTCAGGGCGGCGCGCGCCAGGTATCCCGGCCATCGCCTCGTCGCCCTGTTCGAGCCGCGCTCGTACACGGCGCAGATCAAATCCTTTCAGCAAGCTTTTGAAGACGGCTTGCGCGAAGCCGATGTGATCATCATTGCCGGCCTGTTTCACCCCGAACGTTACACGAAGGAGACGGCTATCTCGCCGCAAGAGATGGTTGACAACCTGCGCGGCGACGGGCGCGCAGCGGCCTTCATTCCTTCGCCGGATGAAATTGTGACTTACCTTACACCCGGCTTACGGGCGGGCGACGTGGTCGTCACCATGTCGAATGGCTCATTCGGCGGCATTCACGACAAGCTGCTCAAGGCGCTTGATCAGGCGGGAACGTAAGGCGAACGGCTTCAGGCTTCTTCGCCGGCGGGCGCGTCGGTGACGACGTGTAGGCGGCCTTTCACATCAATCCTGCCGTGCAGGGCGTTGCGCATGCGCGCGGGCATGAAGTAGGCCGCGATGTTGGCGATGTTCTCGACCAGTTGCTTGATGTCAACGCCGCCTTTCCAGTGTTCGAGCACCACGTTGCGGTCGGCGCGGTTCAACAGGCGCAACAGCGAGATCGCGATCAGGTACGAGTCATCCACCATGCCGACGAACGGCACGAAGTCCGGGATCACATCAATCGGCACGATCACGTACATAATCACGCCCGCCAATATGGCTTTGTCGGCCTGCGAGACGCGCGGGTCTTTGAGCAGGTCATAGAGCAGCTTCATCAAGTTAGGAACGAACAGCAGCAGTTCGCGCAGCTTCTTCTTATTCTTCTTCTTCTCTTTTCTTTCCGGCATGGATTCCTCTTTATGTCTCCGTCGCATTTGTCTGCATTGTAGAAGCTGCGCCGCGCGGCGTCAATTTTGAACATGAGCCTGCCGGTAGGTTTTGCAATTCGCTTTGATCTGTCGGGGTGAGTCGAGGGCGATGAGCAGCGAGGGCATGAAAAAAGCGGCTGCCTCTGGCAAAGCAGCCGCACTCTGGTTCTTTACAGTTCGCTCTTTTCAGCATCTTTGGCGTCGGCGTCTTCGAAGGAGAGCGACCACGCGGCAGCGCGCAGTGGCTTGACCTTCTCAGGCGTCAGCGCCTTGCGGAACGCACAATTGGTCACCGCCGGCAACGAGGGCAGAACCGGCGGTTTGACTCTGACCGTCACCTTGAATTCCTTCGGCACGTCTCTAAACGACTCGTCGAAATTAAAGCGATAGGCTGCCAGCGCGCGCTCATAGCTGCGCATAGCTTCGCGGCGAATCGGCACGATGGCCGTCGCGGTTTCAGCGCCGGCCAACGCTCCGGCGCGAAGCCCTTCAAGTGGCAGGACAGTGACGCTCGCCACCGGCGCTAAGGGCGCGACGCGCGGCGCGGGCCTGACTGCTTTCGGACAGCGCGCGGACGAGGGCGCAGCAGCGGCAGCGTTTGCGGCAACGCTATTGCCGAGGCTCGCAATGGGGGCAACGCTCAGTTCCACGTCCTGCGATTGCGCCGAAGCGAGTAAGTGGCTTGCGAACGGCATCACCTCTTCGCGCGGCGACTCTTCGGGCATGAGATTGAGCGCCATCAGCTCCGCCGCATTTAACGGCTGCTGGTTATCGGCGAAGGTGCCGGCAATGCGACGCCAGGCTTCAACACCCGCCGTGAGGTTCGGCGAAACACCGAGAACTTTGAGCGACAGCGGCGTCATCACCATGCCAACCAACAGAAAAGCCATCGCGAAGGTTGCGTTCTGTTTTTTCGCTACATTTTGCATAACCGCCCTCGTAGAATGTCCGACCGACTTTTTGCTGATGTCCCTTCAATAAACGGCGGAGACCGTCGCCAGTTCCTCTTTTTCTAAATCGCTCTTCACCACGTCTGCTGTCGAGTTCATGGTGTTGGTGACGAGTGTACCTCAAAGGTTGCAATAATGTTTTTCCGAGTTGTAAAAACCTGTAACTTTTCCGTCATCCGGGCATCTCGTTGCTTGTATGACATCAGGCAAAAACCGCACGAGCATTGACATCATGCCAACGGTGGCGAGACCCCAATCGGCCACTTTTAAGCAGAGTGGCCGACAGAAAATTCGTGCACCCGAATTAAGAGACGCAGGCGGGCCGGGAATCGTTATCAGCGGTTGAGATTTTGTGATGGCCGAAAACGAGCCGGCTTTATTCCGCCGGCTCGTTTTCGGCAAAGAGGCTGCTCTGTTCGGGACGGCGCGCGCCGAGCAGGTAAGGAAAGCCGAAGTGCTCATAAGCCAGCCGCGTCGCCACGCGCCCGCGCGGCGTGCGGTTGAGAAAACCAATCTGGATCAGATACGGCTCATAGATCTCTTCAATCGCGTCCTTCTCTTCGTTGATCGAGGCCGAGATCGTCCCCAATCCGACCGGGCCGCCGTCGAACTTGTCAATGATCGTCAGCAGCAACTTGCGGTCTACTTCATCGAGGCCATAGGTGTCCACATCCATGCGATTGAGCGCGTCGGCGGCGACTTCGTCAGTGATGCGCCCGTCGTAGAGAACTTCGGCGATGTCGCGGACGCGGCGCAGCAGCCGGTTGACGATGCGCGGCGTGCCGCGTGAGCGGCGGGCGATCTCGTGCGCGCCGCTGGCTTCGACTTCAACGTTCAGCAACTTCGCCGAGCGCGTGACGATCTTTCCAGCACAGTGGGATCCGAAGCTTGGAATTCACGTGACTTGAAGTCGCGGC